>JACLAD010013517.1_pt1 | contig 49211 bp, 41 predicted proteins | sample 8027901 | NCBI WGS metagenome assembly JACLAD01 (sample SAMN15725071, study PRJNA655200) | protist metagenome | isolation source: fluorescence activated cell sorting (FACS) single amplified genomes of... | place: Spain: Blaines Bay Microbial Observatory, Mediterranean Sea | collected 2016-07-05 | reverse complement strand
TTTGATTTTTTGCTTAGCAAAAACACAAAACTCTTCTACATAGTCGGCACCTTGTGGGCCAAGACAACCCGGCTCAATGCGATACATAACCAGTAATTTTTTATAAAGCGGAAGCCGATTTTCCATTTCATCTCTGCATAAATTAAAGGCTTAAGTATCGGAAATATTTGCTGAATTTGCCACCTTTTAGTGTCGGACGTTAATATTTCTTTACCTATCGGCCGAAGGCTTTGGCTTCTTTCTAATACACAAAAAGAAAGAAGCCCAAGGAAAATGCGCGTGATTGTATAAAGGAAAGCGAGGAAGCGTAGCGCGTAGGTTCCGCGCTAAGACTCAGGGGTTGCTTCGATGACATCGACAATTTCGCTATTTCCGCTTAATCGTGCGAGATCAATTAAATAGCCCTTCTCTAGTTTGTCCAAAGACTTGCCGTTAAGCCTTGCCTTTACTTCAGCCACATCGCCATTGGCTATTGAGGTTTTTAGCGCGGCAAAATTACCTAATGAGCGGTCTGTTTCATGTTCATCCGTTGTGTTAGCTGCCATGGTTTCTCCTTAAATAGAACTTGTTAAATGAAGCAAGATTGTATTACTTTGTTTTTTGTAGTTCTGTTTGGCGCTTCTCGATCAAACTTCCGTTCGCCCTGTGGTGAAGTCGACTTGCTTAGGCGACCCAAATGTCAAACTGCCAAGGCCCTAATTCAAGTGTTGTTTGCGACGAAAACTTGCACGTAGCGCTGCCTTTCCAATAACAATATTCGCCTTCAAACAATGGCTCTTCGAAGGTGACATTGACCGCCTCTTGTGAAAAATTAATAATAACGAACACTTTTTCATGCTCGTTATGGCGCACGAAGCTGAACACCTTATCCATTTTGGAGTTAGGAACTTGGGTCATTCTTGCACCAAATTCTCCGTTTCCTAATACACCTTTAGATTTTTTGAGCGCGATTAATTCGCGGTACAAGTCGCCAGTTTCATGGTCTTGCCATTCGATGGGGTCGCGCTCAAAAAAGGCGAGCCGCTTGTTTTCTCCCGCTTCTTGACCATTGTGGATTAGGGGCATGCCCTCTCCTATGACTGAAAGCGCGATACAGGCATCTAATGCTTCACCAAACTGTTCGTGCTGTGTACCGTCCCACGCATTCTTGTCGTGATTACTTACGAAAGTCATTCTGTAGGCTGACTGAGGCCAGCTGCGCTCGTTCCACGAGTAGTACTTGCGCAACCTGTCTAGAGAGCATCGGCCATGGGCAAGTTCATGCAAGGTTTCATTCCAGCTCCATGCGTAGGTCATATTGAAGGCATGCTCGTGAAGGTCGCGGTTCTCCCATTCTGCAAGCATAAACACCGGTCTAATTGCATTTAAAGTAGATACGGCCTGTTGCCAAAAGTCATTAGGCACATAACCCGCTACATCACATCGAAAGCCATCAATATCAAACTTTTCTACCCAATAACACAAGGCATTGATCATGTATTTGCGCAAACCTATTTGTTCAAAGTCGAACTCGATGATATCACTCCAGTCCCACCAGGGTGACGGGCGAAAGTCGCCCTTATAATCTTTGGCATACCAATCGGGATGCTCTGACGCTAATGGGTTGTCCCACGCACTGTGATTTGGCACCCAATCAATAATCACTTTTAGCGATAAGCGGTGCGCTTCATCCACTAACGCGCGAAAATCCTGTTCACTGCCAAATTCAGGGTTAATCCCTAGGTAATCTTTCACCGCATACGGGCTGCCAAGCTCACCTTTTCGATTTTGCTCACCGATTGGATGAATGGGCATTAACCAAACAATATCTGCACCGAGAGACTTAATATGCGCTAACCCTTTCCTCACCCCCTCGAAGTTTCCTTCTTTTGAAAACTGCCGCGTGTTCACTTGATAAATCACGGCGTGGGATGACCACTCAGGCTGCATGACTTTGTAGCGCTGCTGGGGTTGAGGATTGATGTCCATACTATCTTTCCTTCTTTAAATTAATTAGCTCTTTTTAACGCCTTGCCTACCGAGAAGTCATCTTTAGATAAAGGCAACGCTCGCTTAAAAGATAGGTAAACTGGTTATACCTAACATTAGTACCCATATACCGAAAAAAAGTTTTAGGCGCTGTACTGAAAATGCTAACACCACATATTTAGCAATCATGCCGCCAACAATGGCGCCCGCGCCGGCAAATAACACCACCTGCCACACAATGGACTCGCCAATGAACGCGTGGTAAGGCAGCGCACTCCATACCGTGAACGCTGACAAGACGACCGCGATAGCAATGGACATAGTTATGTTAAAGCCCCGAATAATGAGGTATACGGCAACTAACTCACCCACGCCAACAGAGAGCCACGCGGTAATAACGCCACCTAAAAACCCAATAAAGGGCAACCCTAGCAGGTCTTTATTTTGCAGCTCTTTTTCAAAGTGGGTGCGTTTCATTAACGGAATCGAGGCAAAGATAGCCAAGGCTAACACGATAGAAAAGCTGCCAAACGCAATGTGAAGGTTATTTGCGCCTCCCCATAAGTGCTCAAGTAGCTGGTTACTTTGGGAGGAATATTGCGCAAACCCTACTCCACATATAGAAGTGGGGATAGTAAGCATAAGTGCGCTTGGTAATGCCTTCCAATAGTTGTCATGGCTATGCTGCTTTTTGTAATAGTGGGCCCACGTCAATGCGCCTGCTGTCATGCCGCAGCATTGAATAGCAAAACTGGTGGCAACCACGCTTTGGGGCGAAAAAGACAAATAGTTAAAAAAGGGGACAAATACCACGCCGCCGCCCGCTCCTGTGGCGTTGGCAAATATGGCCCCTATCACACCTAACCCGCTAAAAAGTCCAAATTCTTTTATAAGCTGGAACGGCGTGGGCTGTGATAGTAATAAGCCTAACCATACGCACAAAAGTAAAGCCGCTATAAACTTAACTGCATTTTGTTTTTTTAAAGAGATCACACTTTTCCTACGAATCATCATCACACATTGACAATTTTTGAATGCTTAACACTCGACAACGTCTAGCATGTGTACAAAATTCGAACTATTGTTAAAAATCTGCGTATAAGATTTTGCTTACTCGCTTAACCTACACAACATTTCGAAAAACATGGTTGAAGTATCTACATTTGAGCAACAGGTGCAACTGCATCTTTCGCCGAATCGCTCAGCAACATGGCAACAAACCAAATACCTTATAGCGGTATTTGCACTCTTTATCAGCACTATCGCTATTGCATGGGCAATTGTTGGTGCTTGGGTCATATTGCCCTTTGCAGGTGCAGAGGTCGGTCTTCTGGCTTTCATCATGTACATGGTGTCGAAAGCCACCTACCAATGGCAAACGCTATTAATATCCCAACAAAGTATCACCGTGTACTGCTCAAACGGAGTGCAGTTGTGCTTTCCTCGTTACGATACCTCGCTATATTTTTTTGAAGACCTTAGCAAGAAGCGTTTGCCGCGCTTAGTGCTACAAAGTCATCTTCAGCAGTTTGAAGTGGGCGCATTTTTAAATTCAAGTGACAAGAAGCAGGTGCACGAACGTTTAAAACAAGCGGGCGTGTTAATATGTACAAACAAGTGGTGGTAAACACCGGCTCATTTATTCTCACCTTATGTGTAATTTATTAATTTACGCGCCCATGTATGACACAAAATTAATGATCAATACGTCGGATTTCGACTAATTAGATATAGAGCGCACGCAACGTTAGCAGCGACACTAAGAGGGCAACCCCATGAATTTATACATCGAGTCATTAGAAGGTGGTAATTATCTTGCTTCAACGGGAATGGGCGCTACGCGAACATTAGTCCGAGATAAAAAATCTCAACCCAAAACCTTTCACTGCCTCAACGAAATTAGAGAGCATTTTTATTCGAAGTCGTTTGAACACGTTTGGCTACGTCAAAGTACGCCCTATGAAGAGATGGTTGGACAGACCGATCATCCGGGAGCATTAGAGCTTGAAATTGAGTGGTAACTTTATTTAGTTGTCCGCGGGTAATAACTTAAATACACGACTTAGCATACTTTTTGCGTAATAAGCATGTAATTAAAAAAACATCGGGGTTTTATTGAATTTTAAACGGTGAAAGCGGTCTTTCATCATAGAATAGGAAACACCGGCATGCTTAGGAGAATTGCATGAAAATAAGTAAGTTAGCTATTAAATCAGTATTTTTAGCCGCGGTATTAGCGCTAACCGCATGCGCGTCAATGGGAGATGGTACTGTTGCTGAAAAGCAACAAGCTATTCTCGATATGCAGGAGAATGCCTTAGCTCGCCTTTACACTGAAAAACCTGATACTCGCTCTCAAATAAGAGATGCGGCGGGTTACGCCGTATTTACTAATGCCAATATTAACGTCTTTTTCGTGGCGGCAGGCACGGGGTACGGCGTAGTAAATAACAATGTAACTGGCGAAAAAACCTATATGAACATGGCTGAAGGTGGTGTTGGACTTGGTTTAGGCGCAAAAGACTACCGTGTTGTCATGGTGTTCCATACGCAAAAAGCAATGAAGTATTTCATTGAAAATGGCTGGACCGTAGGCGGTAATGCAGACGTTGCTGCAAAAGCGGGGAATAAAGGGGCCTCTGCTGAAGGTGAAGGGTATTTAGGAAACGTAACGGTTTATACCATGACTGAAAGCGGCCTAACGCTTCAGGCTACGGTAAAGGGTACCAAGTTTTGGGTTGATAAGACGCTAAATTAGGCTGCAGTGAACGCGCCCGCAACATTTGCGCTCATGATTTTCGCAATGGGCCTGGTCAGCGCAAGTAACTTTATATTCCTTGTGAGTTTCGTGTTATAGCCAATATCGAATACACCTACACCCGGAGAAAGTATAGAGCGTGATGATACAGACGTAAGGGCAGTTTCTTCGCCCCTCACTGTCCAACGCGACCAAACTTCTCCCGTTTCAGAAAGTCGGTAAGTGGTATTAAGGGTAAATAAATGTTTAGGTTGCTGAACTAACGACAGGCCCTCGTTAGCCCCCGTTTTTTGCTCTGAGCGAGTGTAACTGTAGGCGCCGTTAAACGACCAGTTTCCTATATTGTATCTGGCAGCAAGCTCTGCACCGTAAGACTCAGCCTCATCTATGTTAATGTTGTAGCGGTCGGTGTCATCTAAGCAAACGTCCAATTCGCATGTAGCTATCGCAATCTTATCGTCAAAGTCGTTGTGAAACGCGGTGATACTATATTCAAAACCATCGTCACCTGAGAAGTAGAGTGCAATTTCTTTGTTCACCGTGGTTTCCGGCGATAAAGCTGGGTTGCCGTAAATGTTCCCGCCCCGGCTTTCTTGTACCCATCCTTCAGCCATTTCACGCAACTCAGGCGTGCGATAGCCCGTTGATACTCCGCCTTTTAACACCCAATTATCGTTAATATTGTAAACCGCATAAGCACGGGGACTTACCTGAGAGCTAAATTGCTCGTTATCATCAAGTCGAAGCCCGAGAGTAAACGCAAGTTTATCCGTAAGTCGCCATTCATCTTCGCCGTACACCGACCACTGGCTGTTTTCAATATTTGTTGCATCGCCACTGTTTGTATCGAAGTCATCGAGCGACTCTTCTAAAAACTCAGCGCCAAGGGTAACCATATGGCTTTCATTGAGTATTAAAGACCATTGGGTGTTCGCAACAAGGTTATCGATAGTGATATTCCGCCCTACATTCTCAACCGATTCTTGCTGCACATAACTTCGAGAGGTCAAGTCTTTATACTTACCTTCGTGGGTCAACGCATAGGAATGACGCTCGCTCTCTGTTTCTGACAACGAGTTGCGCTCTGGTAGCGATTTACCCGGTGTTGAGGTACGCGTCTGGTCTTGAAGAATATATTCAAAAGTCAGGGTGTCTGTGGTGTTTGGGGTTAAGTGAAACGCGGTTCGCATATTGCGCAATTCTTTTTCTGCATAACCGCGCTCAATATCATCTTCTTCACGCTTTTGGTACAAACCACTGGCAGTAATGCTCAATAGGTTTTCAATTAACGGGCCCGAAAACGCAAGTTGAATTTGGCTATCGGCGCCACTATCGGAGTTTTCTTGAATTTTGGTTTCAGCGCGTAAATTACCACTCCATTTCCTGTAGTTTTTACGCGTAATAATATTAATTACGCCGCCCATGGCATCTGAACCATAAAGGGTAGACATAGGGCCACGCACAATTTCAATTCGCTCAATACTATCAAGAGGCGGTAACCAGTCTTGTTCATATCCCCCACTACCATTTGGCTGTGACTCTCGCCCGGTCTGCTTTTTGCCGTCTACCAAAATAGTGGTGTACTGAGCGGGTAGACCGCGAACACTTATGTCTTGTCGGTAGCCACCGCCTGTCACCGTAACGCCCGGTACATCGTGAAGCGCGTCGGTAATATCTTTGTACGCGCGCTGCGCTAGTTGTTTTCTATCAATCACACTCACCGACGCTGGTGCTTGAGACAAGAGTTGCTCGAAGCCCGAAGCAGTTACGGTGATATTTTCAATCTTATCTTGACCCGTAGCTTGCGCTAATGCCTAACTCGCCTTGAGCATCTAACATAATGCCGTATATAAATAGGCAGCGATAAAAAGTCCGCCCGCACCCTCAAGGCCCGTGGTAAGGAAGGAGCAAACTAAACATCTACATCAATGTGTTTAAGAAACCCCTTATCGTTGTCTTGGTCTTTGTTTTTTTCTTTCGTGTTGTTATTCGTGCTTTCTACAATCTCAGTTCGCTTTATATCTGGCAACTGATCATGGTCGTCTTCAGACACATGCTCTGTTTTTTTTGTCTTTTGCACTTTTTTCACGCGCTCATCGACTTCCACCGGTACTTTCGTATTGCGAGGTAAAATAGGAAACAGTAAGTCATTACTCATGCACCCTCCTAAAGATAGTAGTTTGCTCTATTAATTTTATCGGCCTTTTTGTGCCGGTCTTTGCAGATCAAAACGAGTTCATAACGAATAGTTTTATTATATATATATTAATTTAGAGTTAATGTACCAAAAGAGTTCATTTTTGCCTTGCAAATCCATGTCCAAACCGCTAATGTTTCAGCCGTTCGAAATTAGGATTTAAATTTTTCAAAATGATTAACTGCGCGGCGAAACACCACCATCACCACAAAGCATAACCTTTCAGGTTCGTGCTGGAAGGTCTATGTATCCTTCCGGTGGCGCAGATAGCAAAATTCTCGACCCTCGGAAGGAAACTTCCGGGGGTTTTTCGTTTTAGGCGCAACCAAAAAGTTAAAACACAACGTGTAAGGAACGTTTCAATGAGTAACAGCAACAGACTTCGAATTGCCGTACAGAAATCAGGCCGCTTAAGCGATGACAGCATCGCGCTATTAAAAGCTATCGGCATCAAACTGAACATTCGTGATCGCCTGCTGATTGCGCATTCGACGAACCAGCCTATCGACTTACTGCGCGTACGTGATGATGACATTCCCGGCCTTGTTATGGACGGCGTGGTAGACTTAGGTTTCATTGGCGAAAATGAACTTGAAGAAAAAATGCTAGAGCGTAAAGCGGCAGGCAAGCCTTTTGAGTATGAAGTATTGCGCCGCCTAGACTACGGCGGCTGTCGCTTATCAATCGCCGTACCTAACGAGATGGACTACGACGGCATCCAATCGCTAGAAGGTAAAAAAGTAGCAACTACTTACCCTTACCTGCTTGAGCGCTACTTTAAAGAACAGGGTATTAATGCGAAAGCTGTGATGCTACAAGGTTCAGTAGAAGTCGCCCCCCGCGCTGGTGTGGCTGACGCTATCTGTGACCTTGTATCTACAGGCGCTACTCTTGAAGCAAATGGCCTTGTAGAAAAAGACGTTATTTTCCGCAGTAAAGCAGTGTTAATAAAGCGTGCGGATGGCGAGCTAAGCGATGAAAAAGAAACGCTGGTTAACCGCCTTATGCCGCGTGTTGACGGTGTACTTTTAGCAAAAGAAAGCAAGTACATTATGCTTCACGCCCCTAAAGCTTACTTAGAGCAAGTGAAGAGCCTTCTTCCGGGTGCTGAAAACCCGACGGTGCTTCCTCTTGCTGGTAATGAAGAGCAAGTTGCTATCCACGTTGTTTCTACAGAAACCTTATTCTGGGAAACCATGGAAAAGCTTAAAGCCCTAGGTTGTAGCTCTATTCTTGTAATGCCAATCGAAAAAATGATGGGCTAAAAGGCAGGCAATTATGATTACTTGGTCATCTCTTTCAGTAAATGAGAAAAAACAGGCGTTAGCACGCCCGGCTATGGCCAATAGCCAACAGTTAAAGCAAACGGTGGGCGAGATCATCGCCCGCGTAGAGGCAGAAGGCGATACAGCAGTACTCGACTACACCCGTAGGTTCGACTGCCCTGACTTAACTCACCTTGTACTTTCACAAGAGAGCATCGACATTCTGGCAGCGAAAGTCACGCCAGAGGTTGCAAGTGCTATCGATACCGCGTTTGTTAACATTAAGACCTTTCACGAAGCGCAAAAGCCCAGTGATATAGCGCTTACCACAACGCCGGGTGTGAAGTGCGAGCTACGCTTTACCGCGCTTGATGCGGTAGGCCTTTATATTCCAGGAGGCAGCGCACCGCTTCCATCAACGGTACTAATGTTAGGCGTACCTGCATTGGTTGCGGGTTGCGAAAACAAACTGCTGTGTACGCCCCCAAATAAAGCGCAGCTAATTGCTCCTGAAATTGCTTATGCAGCAAGAAAGTGCGGTATCGACAAGATATACTTATGCGGTGGTGCGCAGGCAGTAGCCGCTATGGCACTAGGCACTGATACTATCCCGCAGGTGGATAAAATTTTTGGCCCCGGCAACAGCTTCGTGACCGAAGCCAAGCAACAGGTAAGCCAGCGGGCTGATGGCGCGGCCATTGATATGCCAGCAGGCCCATCAGAGGTGTTGGTACTTGCAGATGAATTCGCAAACCCTGAATTCGTGGCAGCAGACCTGCTTTCTCAAGCCGAACACGGCCCAGATTCCCAGGCTATTTTAGTTTCGAACAGTGCGACGCTGATTGAAGAAGCAAAAGCCGCGGTTGAGCGTCAATTAGCCACGCTATCTCGTGCTGAAATTGCTCGCCCTGCTATGGAAAATGCCCGCTATATTTTGGCTGATAGTATCGAGCAAGCCATTGAAGCTAGCAATGCATACGCGGCTGAACACTTGATTGTACAAATTGAAAATGCCCGTGACTATTTGCCGAAAATTAAATACGCAGGCTCTATTTTCTTAGGCCCATGGTCGCCGGAATCTGCCGGTGATTACGCGTCAGGTACTAACCACGTGCTGCCCACTTACGGGTACGCAAAAAATTACTCTAGCCTTGGGCTCTTAGACTTTATGCGTCGCTATACCATTCAAGAGCTAAGTGAAGACGGCATGCGCAATTTAGGCCCGGCTATTATGGCCTTAGCTGCAGCAGAAGGATTAGACGCCCACGAACAGGCTGTTGCTCTTCGTATGCAGGCACTTAAGCAAGGAGACGCCTAATGTCGGCGCTTATCGATAATTTAATAAACGACAACCTAGTACCGCTTAAGCCATATGAATCAGCGCGTCGTTTATTTTCAGGCGGTCAAGACTGGCTTAATGCTAACGAGTCACCCTATGCGAACGAATACAGCGTGGACAGTAGCAATTTTAATCGCTACCCGTCTTGTCAGCCTGAAGCGGTTGTGAGTGGTTACGCCGATTATGCAGGCCTTGATAAGTCTCAGTTAATTGTGACACGAGGCGCTGATGAAGGTATTGAATTGCTTATCCGTACTTTCTGCACGCCCGGCAAAGACAACATTCTTATTTGCCCCCCTACCTACGGCATGTACGCCATTAGCGCAGAAACCTGCGATGTAGGTATAAAGAAAGTACCGCTTAACGATGATTTCAGCCTAAATGTGAACGCGGTTTGCGCTGAAGATGACGTAAACGTTATTTTTATTTGCGCGCCGAATAACCCAACTGGGACTCCGGTTGCCCGCGAAGACATCAAAACCGTGCTCAGTCATTTTGCTGATAAAGCCCTTGTGGTAGTAGATGAAGCTTACTTTGAATTTGATGCTGAAAATACATGGGCAAATGAGATTAACAATTACCCGAATTTAGTGGTGCTTCGTACTTTGTCAAAGGCCTTTGCGCTAGCCGGCCTTCGCTGTGGTTTCACCCTTGCCCAGGCACCAATAATTCAGGCGCTACTAAAAGTCATTGCACCCTACCCGATTCCAGAGCCAGTTGCACAAATAGCAGCGAAAGCGCTATCGGCTGAATCACTGACGTTATTAGAACTTCAGGTCGCTACGCTTAACCGCGAAAAAGAAACGCTAGCCGAAGCGCTTCAAGCGCTAGACGGTATAGAGCTGGTAGGAGATAGAAAGGCGAATTTTGTTTTATTCCGCTATGAAAAAGCACCGGCTTTAATGCAGTATTTAGTAAGTCAGGGCATGCTTATTCGCGATCAGTCTAAACAGCTTAATTTACACAACTGTTTACGGGTTAGCATTGGTACTGAAGAGCAGAATCAACGCTTAATGCAGTTAATTAACGAATTTAAAAATAATGAGGACGCGGCATGAGTCAGCAAGCCATTTTATTTATCGACCGCGACGGAACACTTGTTGAAGAGCCGCCAATTGATAAGCAGTTAGACAGCTTAGAAAAACTGGTTTTTGAGCCTAACGTTATTCCCGTGTTGCTAAAGCTTAAAGCCAGCGGCTTCAGGCTGGTAATGGTGAGTAACCAAGACGGCTTAGGCACAGACAGCTTTCCGCAGGAAGACTTCGATAAGCCACACAATGCCATGATGGCTATCTTTGAGAGCCAAGGTGTAACCTTTGACGACGTGCTTATTTGCCCACACTTTGATGAAGACAACTGTACGTGTCGCAAGCCAAAGCTGGGCTTGGTGCAAGAGTACTTGCAGAAAGGTAAAGTCGACTTTACCCGTTCATTTGTAATTGGCGACAGAATTACCGACGTTCAGCTTGCTGAAAACATGGGTATTCGCAGCTTTCAATACAATCGCGAAAGTTTAAACTGGAATGATATTCAGAAAAGCCTGTTAGCATCGTCACGCATTGCAGAGGTCGTGCGCACGACCTCTGAGACCGACATTAAAGTGCGTGTTGATTTAGACTCGCAAGGAAAGTCGACCATTCAAACTGGCATGGGCTTTTTTGATCACATGCTAGATCAGATTGCTACCCACGGCGGGTTTGAACTTAACCTAACCACAAACGGCGATCTACACATTGACGACCACCACAGTGTGGAAGACACCGCCCTAGCATTAGGTGAAGCGCTTAAAAAAGCACTAGGCGACAAGCGCGGTATTGGCCGCTTTGGTTTTGCCCTGCCGATGGATGAGTGCCGTGCTGAATGTATCATGGATATTTCAAACCGCCCTCACCTTAAATTCGACGCTGAATTCAGTCGTGATCAAGTGGGTGAAATGGCTACTGAAATGGTGCCACACTTTTTCTATTCACTGGCGCAAAGTATGGGGCTATCGCTTCACCTTTCCACTAGCGAAGGGAACGCTCACCACCAAGTAGAAAGCTTGTTTAAAGTATTTGGGCGCGCGCTTCGTCAGGCGATTACTCGCCAAGGTGATGCGCTACCAAGCAGTAAAGGAGCCCTGTAATGTCAGTGGTAAACACCAGCCAGCGACAAAAAATAGTAATTGTAAATACTGGCTGCGCGAACATCTCATCGGTACGCTTTGCCCTTGAACGTTTAGGCGTTGAAGTTGATGTATCAGATGATGTGAAGGTCATTAAAAGCGCAGACAAAGTGTTCTTACCTGGCGTAGGCACTGCGGCTGCGGCTATGGCTAGCATTAAGCAAAAAGCCTTGGTTGATACACTACAGACGCTAACTCAGCCCGTGCTAGGTGTATGCTTAGGCATGCAGCTAATGGTAGAAACCAGTGCTGAAGGTGGTTTTCAAGGAACAGGCAACATCGACTGTTTGAACCTTATGCCAGGTCACGTGGCACGCATGGAGTCAAAAGGCGTACGTTTGCCTCATATGGGTTGGAACACAGTCGCTCATAAAGAAGAAAGTTTATTTAAGGGCATCCCACAAGATACCTACTTTTATTTTGTTCATAGCTTTGCTGTGCCGGAATACGAGCACACGCTAGCTAGCTGCACCTATGGCAAAACGTTTTCTGCGGCGATAAATAAAAACAACTTTTACGGGGTGCAATTCCACCCAGAACGCTCTGGCGAAGCCGGAGCCCAACTACTGACTAATTTTGTGAATCTATAATGATTATTCCAGCGATAGATCTTATTGACGGACACGTAGTACGCTTATATCAAGGTGACTACGAGCAAAAAACCCAATACGAACTGGACCCTGTAGAAGTGGTTCACGACTATGCCGACCAAGGCGCAACCTGGCTACACATTGTTGACCTTACTGGCGCTAAAGACACCAGCAAACGTCAGCTAGAGTTGATTAAATCCATGGTGGATACCAAGCGCATGCAGTTTCAAGCCGGCGGCGGTATTCGCAGTGAAGAAGAAGTTGCGCAGCTGCTTGAAACCGGTGTGAGCCGCGTAGTAATTGGCTCGCTAGCGGTAAAACAGCCAGAACTTGTAAAGTCTTGGGTAGAGAAATATGGCCCTGAGCGCATTGTGCTGGCCCTTGATATCAATATTAACGAAAGCGGTGAAAAGCTTATTGCGACGCACGGCTGGCAGGAAAACTCAGGCGTAGCCCTTGAAGGCTTGCTTGAAGACTTCGCTACAGTTGGCGCAAAGCATGTGCTATGTACTGACATTAGCCGCGACGGTACGCTACAAGGCGCGAACACAGAGTTATACCAAGAGATGGCGGCGCGTTTTCCTAATGTAAGCTGGCAAGCTTCTGGTGGTATTGGCAGCATTAACGACATCGAAGCACTTAAGCCCACTAACGTTGGTGGCGTAATTTTAGGTCGCGCCTTACTTGAAGGTAAGTTTACCGTGAAGGAGGCTATCGCATGCTGGCAAAGCGCATAATTCCCTGTTTGGATGTACGCGACGGTAAAGTCGTTAAAGGCGTTCAATTTAGAAACCATGAAATTATTGGTGACATCGTGCCTCTTGCCGAGCAATACGCGAAAGCGGGGGCCGACGAGTTGGTATTTTACGATATCACTGCAAGCTCTGATGCCCGCGTGGTAGATAAAAGCTGGGTGAGCCGTATTGCACAGGTCATTGATATACCGTTTTGCGTAGCGGGCGGTATTAAGAGCATTGAAGACGCTGGGCGCATTTTGGAAATGGGCGCAGATAAAATCTCGATTAACTCCCCTGCCCTTAATAACCCCGAGCTTATTAATCAGCTTCATGATGTGTACGGTCAGCAGTGCGTAGTAATTGGTATCGATAGCTTCTACAACGAAGCGACTGATCAATACGAAGTGTACAAATTTACCGGTGATGAGGCCCGCACACAGAAAAGCCAGTGGCAAACCATCGATTGGATAAAAGAAGTGCAGTCACGGGGCGCAGGTGAAATTGTGCTTAACTGCATGAATCAAGATGGCGTGCGCAAAGGCTATGACGTAAAGCAGCTGAAAGCCGTGCGTGACGTATGTGAAGTACCGCTAATCGCCTCTGGCGGCGCTGGCGAAATCGCCCATTTTACTGATGTGTTTCAGCAAGCTGATGTAGATGGGGCGCTAGCCGCTTCAGTATTTCACAAAGGCATCATCAACATTGATGAGCTAAAAGCAGAATTAACCAGCAATGGCGTTGCCATGCGTAAGCGTCACGGTTTAACGGCGCAAGCAAAAGGAGTAAACCCGTGATCATTACTAATGAGAACAGCAATAAATTAGCGTGGGACAAAATGGATAACCTGCTACCTGCTATTGTGCAAGATGCACTATCTGGCAAGGTATTGATGCAAGGTTACATGGACCAAGACGCATTGGCGAAAACCCTTGAAACGGGCAAAGTGACATTCTTCAGCCGTTCAAAACAGCGTCTTTGGACCAAGGGTGAAACATCTGGTAACACGCTAGATTTAGTGAGCGTTGCTTGTGACTGCGATCAAGATTCACTGTTGGTACTTGCCAACCCTAACGGCCCGACATGCCACACTGGTGTTGAAAGCTGTTGGTTCGACGGCAACACACCAGCCTTTACGTTTCTTGCAGATTTAGAGCGTGTATTGGCTGCCCGTAAAGACGCTGACCCTAAAAGCAGCTATACCGCTAGCCTTTACAATAAAGGCATTAAGCGCATAGCGCAAAAAGTGGGTGAAGAAGGCGTAGAAACCGCACTTGCGGCTACAGTTCACGACAAAGAAGAGCTTAAAAACGAAGCCGCTGACTTGTTGTACCACTTAACCGTATTGCTTCAGGCGAGCGATATGTCGTTAAACGATGCACTTGATGTGTTGCGTGAGCGCCATAAATAGTAATAGCGACAGCGATCTACGCAGAAGTTAACATCAAGGCCTCTAAACGTTTTCGTATTAGAGGCCTTTAGATTCAAATATATCTCTCCCAACGCTCCTCGAAAAACTACGCATCACTCAAAAATTGTCCACTTTTTTTACAATGAGTTCGTATTCGCAGAAAAAATCTCATACTTTCAATGTGATTACCTGAAGGCATGGATAATGCTTACACTGTGATTGTTTAATTAACAATGTTCACTAACCACATAAGGATATGTAATGAAAAAAGTACTTTCATGCTTTTTGCTTTTAGGAAGCTTCTCGTCTTTTGCAACAGTCATTCAGTACAATGATTTCTCCGACACTACGGGGCTTACGCTAAACGGCAACACGCAGGTAGTAAATAACAACCTGCAGCTAACGAATAATATTGCGTGGCAAGGCGGTTCAGTTTTTACCACAAATGCAATCTCTCTCATCAACGACTCTTCATTTGCGACAAGCTTTTCTTTCAAAATAGACAATAACAGTTTAGGCGGTGATACTGACGGCTTAGGAGCAGACGGTCTTGCTTTTGTAATACAGACACAAAATGCAAACGTGGGCGGTGCTGGTGGTGGTTTAGGATATCAGGGTATAAATAATTCAGTTGCGGTTGAGTTTGATACCTTTAATAACACCAGTTGGGATAATAATAACGGCAACCACGTTGGCATAGGTATTAACGGCAACGTTAATACCTCTAATAACGTCAATGAACCATTCCGATTCAATGAAGGCGATGTTTGGAATGTTCTGATAACTTTCGACGGAATTAGCAAGCTTTTCGATGTTTCTTGGTCCATGGAAACCGATTCAACGAAAGGAGGTAGCATTTCACGAATTTTAGATGTGGCCTCTATTTTAGGTTCAACCGATGCATTCTTGGGATTCACATCCGGAACAGGCTCCTATGCAAGTACTCATGAAATACTTTCGGCCACGTTCACAAATACATCCTCAATACCAACAAACACTCCTGTAAACGCTCCAGCAACCTTTAGCTTAATGATGAGTGCTTTAGCTTTTTTAGTTTTTCGAAGAAAAAAGCAAATTTTGAGGTCTTAACTCTCAAAGTGCAGTAATGTTTCTACTTTCAACAACTCGGTAACTAGCGTACTGATTAAGGCGTTGATTTAAATTACATTCTTATATAAAAATGCCCTTCTCGTTTTCTACGCGAAGGGCATTTTTGTATCGCAGAGCTTTGCACTTTATTGAAATAAACACTGCTTAGCCTGTCTAACAATCGAACAAAAAGTGAGCCCTCGGTGAAAGAAACGCGACTAGCGCGGCGTTCCCAATATCCAATCTATTCCATGGATAGCAACGGTGGGAAATACGGTCGCATGCGACGCGCCGCCGATAACTTGCAATTGTAGTGTTATGTTTTGATCTGCCTTAGCGCTGATTTTACTTGCTAATGCTTTGCTCCCCGCAACGATATCTTGACCCTCGCCAAACTCAGGCGTTTCTAAGCTTCCCACACCGATGTAAACACGCTTGGGCGATTGAGTTTCAGCCATTTCTAAGGTTAGTAAGTAATCGTCATTAAACCACACTGAAGGGCTAACAAGCACATAGTTAGAAAAGGTTTCAGGAGATTGCATGAGCACGTAGCCGCCAAATAGCCCGCCTAATGAATGCCCAATAAAAGTCCGTCGATTGGCGTCTACTCGATATGTAGACTCAATAAATGTTAATACATCTCGTCTAATAAATGACAGATACTCAGCAGCAAGACCGGTTTCCAGTTTCCAACTATCGGCTATGGCAGGAGTGTAGTCCCTTACTCTACTCTCTACGCCTTTTGATTCTAGGGAATAAGACAACCCCACTATGACCGCTTCTTCCATTTGGCCTACGTTTACTGGCATTCGCATAGAGCCTACGATAATAGGAAAACTGTAAGGCGCATCTGTTGTGTATATTACGGGGTAATCCTTGGAAGGAGATGTGTTATAGCTTTTTGGCAACTGTACAAATAACGTATATTTACGTGCAGTTTCCGTATCTTCTATTGTCACCATTTTGCTTCTAGGTAACGAAACAGACGCTTCAGAAATGATAGGTTTAATGATTGATTCAGCAAAAGCACATGAAAATGCACTTCCGACAAGAATTATTGCTGTTAGAAAGCGAAGCACCGTAACCCCTTAGTGGTTTAAACGGCATGTTATAACGCAGCTAATTTCAATTAACCACTGTTTGCACACCAAGGGTCACCTTTTGACTTCTCTATTTCTCGATTTCCCTTACCACTTGGCCATAAGCCAGCAGCGCGAACAGCCCCGTTCCGCCCACAATATTTCCTAATAATGTTGCACCAATGATTGAAAGTGTTTCAAGAACGCTTATTTTATTTTGCAGTGCTAACAAGAAAAGTTCTGTTGAGCCGGCTATCACGTGCGTAAAATTTCCTATAGCAATTAAATAAGTAAAAATAACTATCATCAATATTTGAGAATGCTTAACCGATGGCTTCATCCATACAATAGCGGCAATGATAAACCCGGACGTAATGCCGTATGAGAAAGCGTCTGATGGTGATAGCTTGGCATAATGTTCAGAAATAGCGGTCATCCCTTCAACCAGCTCTGGTGGAACAGATTGCAGCGAAAAGCTGAAAAACGCAGCCAAAAAGGTGCCGAACATATTGGCGGTGAAAACGATGAACCACAGGCGCGCAATGCAAAAGCCCATATTGAACGAAGGTTTACTCAACAAGGGTAGAATGACCGAAAGCGTATTTTCGGTGAACAATTGAAGTCGACCAACAATCACCAGCACGAAACCAACCGTATAGCCCAGGTTTTCGATAACAAACTGATTGGGAGAATTTGCAAAGAGGTGATGCAAAATTCCTTCAGCAAGAATTGAAATCGAGATGCCAATGCCTGCCGCCACACCAGACCACCACAATGACATCATAGGACGCTGAAGTTCTTCTAACCCTTCCCTGTGGACAATGGCGTACAAAGAAACAGAATTTAAGCTCTGATTATCTCGTACATCTTTTTCTTCAGTATGACTAAGGGCAACGTCTTGCTCTTGGCGCCCAGACTCCTTTATTTTTTCCGTCACTCATGTCTCCTGCAACTCTTTGCTTAACTAGGACGTTTGCCTCAATTACATAGTATTTGGTCTACGACACAGTTATTTAACAGGCACTAACAGACCACCCTATTCGGTTACGTTGATTAAGCACGTTTTTGGTCACAATAATTTTGCCTATTTCAGATATAGCACTCATTTTAATAAAAAAGCCCGCGTGAACGCTGTTCACACGGGCTTTGATCTTATTAACGGCCGTTATAATGCTCGCAAAACGTAAAACATGAACTAAGGGTTCAACAAGGTTGGTTGCCCTAACCCAAGCGCTTGTAAACGCTCAAACTGGGTATCTTTGTCCCCTACTATCAAATAAATCATTCTATCAGGATGTACATATTTACCGTAAAGGCTCTTTATCTCACCCACGGTTAACGCTTTTACCTCAGCTTCTTGCTGTAAAACGTAATCATTGGGCAAGCCAAAGTCGCTAATTTCGCTAACCATATTCAATTTAGCGCCTAACGTTTCAAACGCCCTAGCGCCAGATTTAAGTGTAAACCCTTTCGTAACGTCTAAATCTTCATCTGAATAGTTTGTGCCAAACGCTGCTAATATATCCATGATAGCTTGCGTTGCTTCTAAGGTAACATTCGACCTTACGGCGCTTCGTATGGTGAATTCCCCCGTATATTGATCGCTAGAAAACGACGAACGAATGCCATAGGTGTAGCCTTTGTTTTCACGCAGTTCCTGCATAAGCTGTGAGGCGAAACCGCCCCCGCCTAAACGATAATTCATCACACTTACTTTATAAGCATCATCATGAGTAACATTCGGGGCGGAATGGCCGAAATAAAGCACTGACTGTTTAGCCCCAGGAACGTCATAGAAAAAGAGTTGGGCGCTTTCTGGCAGCTTGGGCTCTGGTACCTTCGCAAAGGTAACATCTTTTGGTAACCATCGCGCATTAAGTGGCGCTAGGCTTTTTACAACGTCCTGTTGTTTGATGTCTCCCACAACATGAAACTTTGCCAATGACGGTGTGAAGTATTTCTCGTAATACTTCTTAACATCTTCGAGCGTTGTGTCATCTACAGTTTGCTTATCACCAAGAACCGTTTGAGCAAACGGATGCGCCTCTCCGTAAAGCAGTGTTTTAAACTCAACCGATGCAATGGAATTAGGGTTCGCTTTTATTTGTTCAATCTGGTTGATTGTATCGTCTTTAGCTAATTCAAACTCTTGTTCATCAAAGCGAGGAGAAAGTATCACTTCAGTGACAAGCTGCATTAAGTCACTGTAGTGCTTAGACAATACCGTTCCGCTAATAGTAATGTCGGTTTCAGAAGCACTGGCCTCCAGAGAAGCGCCTAAAAGCTCAATTTCCTGTTCCAGCTGCTCGGGTGTTTTTTCCGCCGTACCTTTAAGCAAGGTTGTGGCAAGTAAATTGGCGGTTCCTGTTTTACCTGCTGAGTCTAGAAGCATGCCACCATCTAGCTTTAACTCAAACGCGACCAATGGCACTTCGTCATTAGCAATACCCGTTATTTTGATGCCAGACGACAGTGTATTTTGCCAAACCTTAGGTGGTGTAATTTCTATCGATTCACCATAAGCAGGCTCTCTCGTGCGATCAAACGATGACGGAGTACGTTCGTATTCAGCCGCAACTGACGCATCAAAGCTCTCTTCCGCCCCCGCGACAATTTGCTCCTCCACTACATTAGCTTCAGTAGAGCCACTTAACACCAACTCTTGCTGTCCCTTCGGTACAAAGCTGGTGGCCACAAACGGTTTATCCTTGATATAGGTGCTATAAATACGCATTACGTCTTGTTGTGAAACGCCCAGAATTTTATGAACATCTTGGCTGATAAATTCAGCCCCGCCCGCAAAGATTTCGTATTGTGCCAATTGAAAACCTTTACCTAAGACGCTTGAAAGTCCTTGATAAAATTCTGTTTCTTGACCTGCTTTTATGCGCGCCAAATCCTTGGAAGAAATCCCGTCTTTCTCAAAACGGGCGAGCGCTTCGTTAACTCCATCTGCAACAGTATTTAAGTTCACGCCATTAAATGCCATAACCTGCAGCTGTAGCTGTCCAGCGATCTCAGCATCATAGCCATAAAGATAAACATCACTGGTGAGCTTCTTCTCGTCAACAAGCACCTTGTTCAGCGGAGCATTTTTGCCTTGGCCTAAGTACTGGGAAAGTACTTGAAGTGGATAATAGTCATCGTGATATTCAGGTACGGTTGGCCACACCATAGTTAAAAGTGGCGCTTGTGCAAAATTATCTATATGGAATCGTTTTATAGTCTCATTGAGCTTCGCAGGTTGAGGCGGTAATTTGTTAATTTGCTCTCCCGCAGGAATTTCATCGAAATACTTTTTAACCCACGCTTTAGTTTGATTTACGTTAATATCACCCGCGATGGTAAGCACCACATTATTAGGTACATACCATTTTTTGAAAAACTCTTTCACGTCAGCAAGCGTTGCGTTTTGCAGATCATCTAACGAACCAATCACTTGCCAACTATAAGGGTGCCCTTCAGGGTAAAGGTTTTTATCAATCACATATTGATTGTGACCATAAGGACGATTATCCACACTCTGGCGCTTTTCGTTTTTCACCACCTGCTTTTCTTTGGCGAGCACAGGGTCTGTTACGGTATTAATGAAAAATCCCAACTTATCGGCTTCAGCCCAGATCATTTTTTCTAAAGCATCAATGGGTACAGTTTGGAAGTAATTGGTACTATCACGACTCGTCGAGCCATTTGCACCTGAGCCGCCAATTTTCGCGCTGAGTTTATCAAGACCGCCTTTTCCCAAATTCTCTGATTCGAGAAAAAGTAAGTGTTCAAACAAGTGCGCAAAACCTGTTCGCCCTTCTTTTTCTCTGGCTGAACCCACATGCGCAGTGAGGGCGACAGCAGCAACGGGATCAGACCTGTCAACGTGCAGTACAACGGTAAGCCCGTTATCCAGAGTAAAACGCTCGTAGTCTACGTTGAACTGTGATGTATTTTGGGAAGCAGTACTATTATCTGCATTAGCGGTTGTTTCGCTGGTTATATCGGAAGCAGTTCGTACATTTTGTGGATCATTGGTGTTATGCGTACACCCTATCGAAACTGCACTTAGTGTTATTACAGCAATTGCAGTGTACATTCTTGTTCGTTTGAATGTTTCAAGCATTATATATGTTCTTTGCCAGTCAAAAATGTAACAAGTACCACAAGTGCACCACCAGTGCCATGACATTCCTTTTTCAGACATTTTTGGCATGCCTAAAAAGGCGGCGTTCATCTTTTACAGAGTGCAATATAAACATATGATTAATATGAGTTTTATTGCTTTTTTTCAACGCTCAATACCCTGTAGCTAGAGCAACCTTAATTAGCTACCGACATAGTTCGTTACATTTTCCACACCTCAATTTTGAACAAATTAGGTAATTTACAATCTACATCTATTACACAAGCCATGTCGTGATAAAACTTTGATCTAACGAGCAATGTACGAAAAGTGAGAACCGAAGCCGTGTTAAATCTAAAACAGAGCGTTAAGAACAACCTGCCTTTCATTTTATTTATGGTTTTGCTTTTCTCGTTTCGAAGCAGTGTTGCTGATTGGTATCATGTCCCTACAGGCTCTATGGAGCCCACCATTCAAGTAGGCGACCGCGTGGTGGTTGATAAATCAGCCTACACGCTAGAATTACCGTTCACAGACGTTGTTGTCGCGAAAACTGGTAACATCAATCGCGGTGACATTGTAATTATTGACAGTAATGCAGCTGATATCAGACTCATTAAACGTGTGGTTGCCATTGAAGGTGATAAGGTCAAATTAGAAAACAACGTTCTTTTTATCAATGGTGAAAAAGCAACGTTAAGCGTCAAAGGTCACAATCTTTATTCCGAGCAGATTTTAGGCCAAACACGAACCATAGCGCTTAACCCATTACCTAGCCCTGCGAAAAACTTTAACTTGATCACTGTGCCCAGAGATCACGTGCTGGCAATGGGGGATAATAGGAACAATAGCGTTGATTCTCGTTATTATGGCTTCATTCCAATTGAAGAAATTCAGGGCAAAGCCACCTCTGTTGCATTTTCACTAGATCCGGACGATATGTATTTACCGCGAAAAGACAGGCTTTTCACATCACTTCACTAGGGCTGAACAGTATCCTTACTTGCAAAAAGGCCAAGCTAGACCTTTACTTGCGTTCAATTTTTCGGCAAAAAAAATCTGGTCAGATCTGATAAAGAGGTGATATTCACGTATATAAAGAAAAATGTAGGAGCAATTGCATATACCTAAATTCTTACTAATGAATTACAAATAGCGGTCTTGTTCCTTATCAAATTTCCACTTCCTCAACACCAATTAACTAAGCCGCAACCCTCTATTTTTACGCTGTTTTTAGTTTAACTTCACGGCCGCTTCATCCCGCTTCACATTTAAAAAAGTAATACATGGTTTACACACTTTGTAACCAAGTGTCACATATTTCGCATATTCCCCTATTGCAACTTTAGTATGAGGAGTGCTATTGATAAATCTGCAACAAATAGTGTTGCCGAAACACACAACAAGTAAAATGGATAATAAGGAAATGACAATGAAACAAGGTCGTAAAGTAAGTGCTATAGCAGTGGGATTAGCGCTTGCAGGAATTACCTCACTAAGCCCAGTGCATGCACAACAAGCTGACGAAGAAGCAGCGAACCTTGAACGAATTGCAGTAACGGGCTCTCGCATTAAACGCACAGATATGGAAGGTCCCTCTCCTATTCAGTCAATTGACGCCACAATGATTGAAGGCATGGGCTATGAAAACCTTCAGCAACTATTAGAAAGAATGCCCGCTACCGGGGCAGGTACTTTCTCAACACGTAACAATAGCCAAGACTCAACCGCTAACGGCGCAGCAGCTGTATCGCTTCGAGGTATGGGGCCAGATGCAACGCTAGTTCTAATAAACGGACGTCGCGTGGCAATAAGTGCCTTTGCTGAAAGTATCACTAACTCATTTGTTGATATTAACTCTATTCCTGTATCCGCCATCGAACGAATCGATATATTAAAAGATGGCGCTTCTGCGATTTACGGCTCAGACGCTGTTGCTGGTGTAGTATGAGCGCGTAGGCTTTATTGGTCAGTTCGACTATAAAATTGGCGACGAAACCACAGCATTTATGGAAGTTGCAATGCAGCACAATACGTCTGAAGCAGGCGGTGCAGCAACACCTCTTGATGAAGATGCTGGTTTAACCGTTCCGGGTACTCATCCTGATAACCCGTTTGGACAAGACATTGAAATTGGTCGCTACCGCCCTGTTGATGCAGGTGCCCGTCGCTGGGATATCGAATCTGACACCCTTCGTTTAGTCGCTGGCCTTCGTGGCACGTTCAATGATTACGATTGGGAAGCATCTGTACAAAAGGGCCGCAGCCGTTCAGAGCAAAGCGGTGACCAATCGCAAGGTTGGGTTCGCGTTGATTGGCTACAAGAGCAAATTGATCTTGGCAACTACAACCCCTTTGGCGGCGTAACTAACCCTCAAAGCGTAATTGACGAAATTACGACCAGCCTAGTGCGTCGTGGTGAATCGCGCATGACCAGTGTTGATGCACATATCACTGGCGAAGCGTTTGACTTTGGCGATGATGTCGTCATGATGGCGGCGGGTGTTGAATACCGTGAAGAGCAAGTGTCTGACGTTCCAGATGTTCAGTTTCAACGCGGTCTGATCTTTGGTACTGAGTCAGTATCAGCTTCAGCAGAACGCGATCAATACGCAGCATATTTAGAGCTTTCAATTCCTTTGGCTGAAGAGCTAGAGCTACAGCTTGCAGGCCGTTACGACCACTACAGCGACTTTGGCAGCACGACTAATCCTAAAATTGCGTTACGTTGGGCACCAAGCGATGAAGTTACGGTTCGCGGTTCATGGGCCCAAGGCTTTAGAGCGCCTTCGCTTGCACAAGTGGGTTTAGGCCCATCACAGAAAAGCGTATTCTTTGTTGATCAATACCGCTGTCAAGCAACAGGTCAAGACTGTGAATCATTGGATTACAACATCGAGTTTGCGGGTAACCCTAATCTAGATGCAGAAGAATCAGAGTCATGGAACGTGGGCGTAATCTATGCGCCTATTCAAGAACTGGGCCTAAGCATCGACGTGTGGAGTATTACTCAAGATAACAAAATTGACGAACAGCAATTTGGTTTGGTTTACGACGCTGAGTGTAATAACCAGGACAGCACAATCTGTGTACGTCTAGACCCACAACAGGGTGAGTCGCTAGGTGTTATCCAGAAGATATTTAACACTTACCAAAACGTATCGTCACAAAAAGCCTCGGGTGTTGATTTCAGCGCTAATTACAGCATGGAACTACAAGAGTACGGAAACGTGCGCTTCAACCTAGATTGGTCTTACATGAACGAGTTTGAAAAAGACGGTCTAGAGTATACGGGCGAATACGGTTACCCAGAGCACCGCTGGTTGTTTGGTACAACGTGGTCGAAAGGCGCGTTTGATGCCAATTTAAACATCAGCTTTATTGGGGAGTTTGAAGACACCCCTGATATCGACTTCGACGGGGTATTAGATTTTGAAGAAAATACCTCTAGAACAGTGGATTCTCAAATGCTGGTAGACCTTCAGTTTGGTTACAACTACAGCGATAACCTTCGCCTAGTGATTGGTTCTAACAACTTGCTAGATGAAGAGCCGCCGTTTGCAATCGGTAACGGCGATAGCGACCTTTATGGTTATGTTGGCAGCGTACACAACCCGCGTGGCCGCTTTGTTTACTCTAAACTAACTTACCGCTTCTAAAAGTAGCTAAAACGACAAAGCCCTCAATGCATTTAATATGCATCGAGGGCTTTTTATTTGTGTTGTTGAATGAATGTTTAAAAAAACAGATATTCAAAAAGGTACCTCTTTGCTGACGAAAACACTATATCTATAAAAATTAGAAAAAAGACCTGTTCTCTATACCTGATTATCGAATAATGCTAACTATGCGTTTTTTATTAAAAAAATAACTCGAACCACCGACTATTTAGCGTTAACCATAAAAAATGCCAGCTAAGCCGGCATTATCTCTTTATAAGCTTTCACTTCAACGACCTTGAGTTTACATGCCAAAGTGGATAAGTATTAAATTACCGACCGCAGCACAAAGCATTGCCAAAAAGGTAAGAATCATGCCCGTAAAGCGCTGCCAGCTAACGCCAGAGTGGCGACCTAGCCCGTAAGCATGCAAAGCACGTCCAAACAGCAACGCGCTGCCTAGGGCATGTACGGCCCAGATTTGGCCGGTGTTTGCTTCGAAACACGCGATCATAATAAGCGTAATAGGTACATACTCGCTAAAATTGCCATGGGCTCTGGCTAAACGACTGAGATCTTCATGACCACCATCGCCAATGCCCACTTGGTGTCGACGTCTGGCACCAATGACTAAAAACGATAAATACAGGTAGCAAATACCCAGTAAGCTGGCGTAAAACGCCGTGATTGGCAAAACCATGGTCTACTCCACATGTTATAGTTATATCGCGTTGCGTTAATCTGCGCATGTCTTCTCATAGCATCAAAAGACATTAAACGTTATCCGCTAATAAGTTACAAGCAACAAAAAAGGCCGCACAAGCGACCTTTTATAAACGTTGTTAGTGATTAACCTAAACGCTCTGCAAGTTCAGCACTTACTTCTTCAACTGGGCGAGTACCATCTAGCTTGTGGTATTCACAGTTTCCGGCTTCGGCTTCAGCACTGTAATAATTTACTAATGGCTTTGTTTGCTCGTGATAAATCGCTAAGCGCTTGCGTACCGTTTCTTCTTTGTCGTCATCACGCACGATGAGGTCGTCACCCGTCTCGTTGTCTTTACCTTCCACTTTCGGTGGGTTGTAAACCACATGATATACGCGGCCAGAGGCGGGGTGTACGCGACGGCCACCCATACGCTCAACAATAACGTCATCCGGCACATCGAACTCAATACAATGATCAACAGAAACACCTGCTTCTTTCATTGCATCAGCTTGTGGGATAGTACGAGGGAAGCCATCTAGCAAGAAACCGTCTTTACAGTCGTCTTGTGCAATACGCTCTTTCACTAGGCCAATAATGATTTCATCAGACACTAGCTTGCCTTCGTCCATTACACGCTTAGCTTCAAGACCTAACTCTGTGCCTGCTTTAATTGCAGCACGAAGCATATCGCCCGTTGAAATTTGTGGAATGCCATATTTGCCCATTAAGAACTGAGCCTGTGTGCCCTTACCCGCGCCAGGAGCGCCGAGAAGAATGATTCGCATGAGTGCGTTCTCCGCTTATGATTTTTGAACTTTTTACTTCGGGCACTTTACACATTCAGCACTAGAGTGACAAGTGTAAGGCGTACCCAAAAGTTAATCTTAAGACTAATGGCGAATATATGTTCAGCTTATAGGCGCTTTTGCTTTTTTATACCTATAGCTGAAGTTCACCCCTTACTTATTCATCGTCGCTCAGAATAAAAGAACGCGCCTGAATTTGATTAACTCGAATGATTAAACCACTAAAATATAGCATAACGAAAACAGTAAACTTACTTTTGTTAGCCTTATAAATAGAAAAACGGGCATTACGCCCGTTTTTATTGATTAAACTGTGGGTTTAACCGGTTATTTTGCCAACTTCATTAACAATGTGTTCAAGTTCTGAACAAAGGTAGAAGGGTCTTTCAGACTGCCTTGTTCTGACAGTGATGCCTGGTCAAATAACACGCCAACCCACTGATTGAACAACTCTTCATCTTGGGTATCTGCTAGCAATTTAACTAAGCTGTGCTCAGGGTTAAGTTCAAAGTGATACTTCACGTCTGGCACAGTCTGACCCGCAGCTTGCATAAGCTTCATCATCTGCGTTGTCATGCCGTTATCATCGGCAACAATAACCGCCGGAGAATCTGTTAGGCGGTGCGTGAACTTCACGTCAACTACCTTATCACCTAGCGCAGCTTTCGCTCTTTCAAGTACGCCTTCTACTTCTTTTTCTGCTTCTTCTTGCGCTTTCTTAGACTCTTCGTCCTCTAAGTCGCCTAAATCTAGGTTTCCTTTCGCAATTGAAACAAATTGCTTCTCGTTAAATTCAGTAAGGTGAGACATTAACCACTCGTCAATGCGCTCGCCCATCAGCAGTACTTCAATTCCTTTCTTGCGGAAAATTTCAAGGTGCGGGCTAGATTTAGCGGCCTGCAGGCTGTCTGCAGTTACATAGTAAATCTTGTCCTGACCCTCTTTCATCCGCTCGATGTAATCGGCGAGTGAAACGGTTTGAGCGTCAGACTCATCGTGGGTCGATGAGAAGCGCAGTAGGCCCGCAATTTTTTCGCGATTACTAAAGTCTTCTGCTGGACCTTCCTTAAGCACGTTACCAAACTCGTTCCAGAACGACTGATACTTGTCGCTGTCGTTCTTCGCCATTTTCTCAAGCATTTGTAGCACACGCTTAGTGCAACCTTGACGCAGCGCTTGCGTGATCTTGTTATCTTGAAGGATTTCACGAGACACGTTAAGTGGAAGGTCGTTGCTGTCTAGTAAACCTTTTACAAAGCGCAGGTAGGTTGGCATGAACTGCTCTGCGTCATCCATAATGAAAACGCGCTGAACGTAAAGCTTAAGACCGTGGTTTTGATCGCGGTTCCACATGTCAAATGGCGCTTTAGAAGGGATGTACAATAAGCTCGTGTACTCGGTTTTACCTTCTACTTTATTATGTGCCCATGCTAGCGGGTCTGCAAAGTCGTGAGAAACATGCTTGTAAAACTCATTGTACTCTTCATCAGTAATCTCTGACTTTTCACGAGTCCATAGTGCGGTAGCCTTGTTAACCACTTCCCACTCGCCAGGCTGCGCTTCAATTTTCTCGCCATCTGGGCCTTCACTTTCAGGCACCTCATCTTTCCACATTTGTACAGGAATGCTGATGTGGTCTGAGTACTTGCTTACAATAGAGCGCAGACGCCATGTATCGGCAAATTCTTTTTCATCCTCGCGTAGATGAAGCGTAATCTCGGTACCACGAGTAGGCTTGTTGATTTCAGCAATAGTGAATTCACCTTCACCGTCTGAAATCCATTCTACGCCAGCCGCTGCGTCAGCGCCCGCCGCACGGGTGCGCACGGTCACTTTATCTGCAACGATAAACGCTGAGTAGAAACCTACACCGAACTGACCGATAAGCTGCGAGTCTTTCGCACTATCGCCAGAAAGTTTGCTAAAGAAGTCTTTAGTGCCCGATTTTGCAATGGTACCAAGGTTGGCAATGACTTCATCGCGAGTCATACCAATACCGTTGTCTGTAATGGTCACTGTGTTAGCTTCTTTATCTACGCTTAACTTAACGCATAGGTCGCCATCATTTTCGTACAGGCTATCGTTTTCTAGCGCGCGAAAGCGAAGCTTATCTGCTGCATCTGCCGCATTTGACACGAGTTCACGTAGAAAAATTTCTTTGTTTGAATACAAAGAGTGAATCATCAGATGAAGAAGCTGTTTTACTTCTGTTTGAAAACCGTGAGTTTCTTTGTGGGCTGCTTCAGCCATAATCCAATATCTCCTCGTTGAATGGATCACGTTAACTGATAAACAGGTAAGGACGCTCAGCGCATTTTTCAATGTTTAGAACGAAAATTTATTTTATATGAGAGCGTTTTTTTGAAGGTAACGAGGCGGCGCAGAAATAATACACCGCAATTAAGGGCTTGATACGTTACTGTTACTGAGGTGCTAATTACGCGAAAACCATGCGCAACAAATTATAATTTGCGACGGCCTGAAAATGCATGAGTAAGGGTGTTGCCATCGATATACTCTAACTCCCCCCCAACAGGCACACCGTGGGCTATACGAGAGGCATCCACGTTGTGACTGGCGCACAACTGGGCAATATAATGCGCCGTGGCTTCTCCTTCAACCGTTGGGTTTGTAGCAAGAATGACCTCGTTAATGCCACCCGCGCTAAGGCGCCCTTCAAGTTCAGTTAATCCTATTTCTTCAGGCCCCACGCCATCGATAGGCGACAGATGCCCCATCAGCACGAAATACTGGCCTTTGTAGCTCAACGTTTGCTCGATAGCTAACACATCTTGAGGGCTTTCCACGATACACAGTAAGCCACTAGCCTCTCTCTCTGGGTGACGGCATATTTCGCAAAGCTCATCTTCGGTAAACGTTCTACAGCGCTTACAGTGATCTATGTGCTCCATGGCATTGTGCAAAACGTTACTGAGATCGATAGCACCTGTACGGTTTCGTTCCAAAAGGTGGAACGCCATTCTCTGGGCGCTTTTATTCCCAACGCCAGGGAGGCAGGTTAGTGCCTGGATTAATTCTGATAGTAACGGGCTAAACTTCATATTTTCTACTGCTTAGGTGCTTCTTGAACGCTTTGTGGGCTTTCGCGGTATTTAATCACGTTCCGCTTTGCTTGGTCGAGTTTAACTTCGTAAATATTACCACCAAATAGCCCTTTGTACTCTTCATCGGTGAACACCAGAGTATTGTCATCATAGAATGTTACCGCTTCTTTTTGCGTCACCACACCAAGGTCTATGCGTGATACATCGCCACTGAAGAAATTATCACCCTCAAAGTTCTCAAATAACCATAAACTGGTTGAGTCAAGAAGTACCAGTTTAGTTCTATCCGGGCTTATTGCCGCTGAGGTTATCCAACATAACTTTTCTAGCGTGGTACAGGTTTTGAATTCCCCGATGAGCTGGGCATCGAAATTAGCGGCGTGATCACCAACTTTATAAAGCTTGGTAATGCCGTCAAAGGGCTGTGTTCTGTTTTTCGTGAACAAATAAAGGTTGCGTTTATATTCAACAAACGCCTCTAAATCGTAATTTTTATCTTCAGGTTTAACTTTCCCATCACCCATTTCGGGGTAAGTAAACTTAATAATCTCCGCTTCCGTGGTGTCGGTTTTAATATCGATTGGGTTTTCTATTTTGTAAATAGTAAGCCAGCGGCGCTTGTTGTCGTTATTACCAAAATCACCGAGAAAAAAAGTGGCCAAAACTATTTTGCGTCATGTCCTCCCAATCCACATTTTTAGCATTTGTCACAGTCACTTCTCTTTCAATCGTGCCGTCTTTGTTAAGCATGTATAAGACGGGGCCGTCGCCACTGTCGTTTATTGCCCAAAGTCTTTTGTATTTGTCGAATTCAATACCGGAAATCTCTTTAAGCTTTGGGTCGACCGTCACTGTTTTCATTCTGAACAGTTCGTGAATACTCATGAAAAATAGCACGGCGGCAACGGGAAGTAGTATGACCGTGGTGATAACTAAGCCTTTCCTTAGCACTACAAAAGCCTCTAGATAATAATTGAGTTAACGTTTTCCCTGCGCTCAAAAATAGTGTTAGTTGAAAAGTAAGCTAGGGATAGGAAGTAAATAATATAACGAACCATGTGATAATAAAGACCATTTTCACACGAAGCGCATTTTAGTGCGATAGGTAAGTTTTTGATGACGTAAAATAGTACTTGAAGCAGCCTCTTCATTCCTCCTCGTCGTGTTATCTAACATTAACAAGCGGTGAAGCATGCTCTGCTTGCAGGTATTCCATTAATCCGACCAAGTTTACAGGCCTTGTAAAGTAGTACCCTTGCATAGCTTTGGCACCAATCTTTTTGGCGAACGACACCTGTTCAATGGTCTCTAAGCCTTCTAAAGTGCAAGGCATACCGAGTTTCACACACATTGACACTACATTCTCGATGATAAGCGCTCTGCGTTTTTCTTGTTCACTTTGCAGTGGAAAACCGGGCAGTAGTGAGCGATCAATTTTGATAGCGTCATACGTTTCGTCAGCTAACTCTGATATGCAAGAAAAACCTGTACCAAAGTCATCGATGGAAACGATGACGCCAAGAGCCTTAATCTTTATAAGCACGTCTCTTGCCTTTGCACTTTGAAGCGTGGATTCAGTGATTTCTATGACTATGCGTCCAGGGTCTATATTATGGAAAGCAAAACGTTCAGCAAACAGCTCTACAACACCATCATTCTGTAACTGTACCGCTGACATATTTAGATTGAATTTTACGTTTAAAAAACCCCATCCGCTTAATGCTTTGAGTGCAAAACAGACCTCGTCTAGCATTAGTAACCCAATATCGTGAATATGCTTTGTGCGTTCAGCTATAGGAATAAACTTGTCAGGGCTAATTGGACCATGGCTGGGTATGTGCCAGCGAGCTAACGCCTCCACGGCTAATACTTCACCTTTCGAATCTATTATAGGCTGAAAGTAGGCTGTGATTTGTTTATTTTGAATTGCGCTTTTAAGCCCTTGTTGAATAAATAACCTATACTCGATATTTTTCGAAAGATCATCGCTGAATGTGACAACACCATTTTTACCGCCTTGTTTTGCTGAAAACATAGCAATATCTGCATTTTTTAGTAGTTCTGTTGGCGACATACTTTCTGTAGATGAAGCAAGGCCGATACTTGCAGTAATTTGAAAGTCACCTGATGTTGTCTTAAAGATTTTTTTCAATGATAAAGATAACCGCGATGTCATTTTTTTCAAAAGCTTGTGGCAGGTAGTGCTTGTCACGACTACAAACTCGTCGCCCCCAAACCTTATAACAGTGTCATCACCTCTCAACGCAGCCTTAAATCGACTTGCGCATGCTCTCAATATCTCGTCTCCCACCTCATGTCCATGGGTATCATTTATAAGCTTGAATTCGTCGATATCTATAAAAATAATTGAGCAGGGCTCACATGATTCATTATAAGTCTCGACAATACTGTTCAAAAGGTTCCGGTTCCCAGCACCCGTAAGAGCGTCGGTAAAAGCTAAGTACTTAAGTTGACTTTCCGATGACTTGAGCTCTGAAACGTCAGTGAGAATGGCTACGAAATTTGTTTCACCATCATCAAGCTCGAATGAGGTTACCGACATGGTTAAATGAAACCTTCGTCCTTCGCTTACAATAGTGAGCTCAGTCCTTAAACCGTCTATTAGATAGTCCGGGCGAGGATCGTGTTTTCGCGCTTTAGGAAAAACACTGTTAATGTGAGTAGATATTAGATGTTTAACTTTGGTGCCAAGCATATCGCATAAGGATTGGTTGGCTTTAATTATGAGCCCTTCAGCATCACAGACTAAAACACCTTCTTTAATTTCACTGACTATCTTATCTGCAACGCTTAGGTTCGACTGAGTACTTTGTAGTATTGATATATCTTGTATAGCGCCAATTTGTACATAGTCGTCGCCCCACCCTACGTCGGAAAGGACAACCTGAAACCATTTAGTCGGTTGCCCATCAACTTTTAGCTGCAGCGTTGTAAGGTAATTCGACTTCAAATGTATCGCCTGTTTTAATTCAGACTTCTTTTCCTCGGGAAACAGCGCAAGGAATTTGGATACGGGCATTTTACGTGGAAAATCAAAAAGGTTTTCTACACTCTCGATAACGACAGACTGAGCAGAAGTATCGACTTCTAACACGCCTAACTTCGCAATTTTTGAGGCCATTGCGAAACGTCTATTAGAGGAGGCAAGCGCTTTTTCGGTTTTTTTTCTTTCCAGCGCAACTTGAATAGTAGTGGTGAGCGAAAGCACGCCGTACGGTTTTACAAGATATCCATACGGGGAAATTGCGAGCGCATTAGAAATTGTCGTGTCATCACAGTAAGAGGTACTAAATACCACGGGCACTTTATACCTTTCTGTGATGTTTTTTGCTATTTCAATACCAGAATTTGAACCGCCCAAATCGATGTCCATCAAAATGAGATCGGGAACACGTTTCTCGACTAAAGAGTACACTTCACTTTCCGCCTTTGCTATACCTAACACCTCCATATCTGCTTCGGTCAGCGCATTTTTAACGTTCATCGCTTCGATTAAATTGTCTTCAACAACAAGTATTAGGGGGCGAGTGATATCAGTCACGGGTTTACACCTTGAAACCAAAAGCTTCGATAGAGCGCTTTAGCAAAGTTGTGTCGACAGGTTTCGTTAATATATCGACTTCAGATAGCTCGTCTGGCAGCTCTATTGCCGCTCCGTAACCCGTAATGAAAAGAAACGGTATTGATAATTTCTGTATTTCAATACCTAACTGAAAAGTATTTTCATTCCCCAGGTGAACGTCTAAAAACATCATCGAAGGTTTAACTTTCGCCAATGCCGCTCTGGCTGAATTAATGTCGCAAAAGATATCTATCTTATCAATGCCCAATTGTTTGAGGTGTTTTTTAAGGTCTAGCGATATAAGCAGGTTGTCTTCAACTATAAAGGCGCTTGTGAGAATTTTTTCAGTGTTAGCTGTACTGACAGCTTGAGGCTTGTCGCCACGAGTTGCATGCTGAGTGCTTGTTTGGCTAGTACCAAACTCTATGTATTTACGAGGAATGAGAAATTCCGCATTGAGTCCGGCAATTTGAGTACTCAATGACGCCTTTCCTTTTAGTTCATGGGGAATAACTGATTTTATAACCGTCATTCCAAACCCTTCATCGCCTACGCCATGTAAGGGCGGACCACCTAGCTCTTCCCATTTAATAGTGCAGCCTTTTTCATCTAAGCCCCAAGTTATCGCCACTTTGCCATCATTACTTGTGGCGCTCAAGGCTCCATATTTGGCTGCATTCGTGATCATCTCGTGGAAGACTAATACGATGGGGGTAACGGCATAGGGCACTAGGTATATATCAGGCCCTTCTATTTTAAAAGACGACTCTCTGATCATATAAGCCTTAAGCTCGTTATGAAGTAGATCCTTGAATCTTACGCTGTTGTATGAGGCATGCGTTAGCTGGTCATGGCCAAGAGCAAGCGCTGAAATTCTTGACGATAAAGAGGTAATAAATTCGTCAATATCTTTCTTATTTTGCGATGTCTGTCCAATAATCGCGCTTACTAAATTCAAGATATTGCGAACTCGGTGATTCAATTCACCAATGAGTAACTCGAGTCTTTTTTTCGCCTCACGTTGCAATTGCTCTTTTTCGTGCAAATGGCGAATTGTTAATTCCATCACTCCTAGTCTAATAGATTTAGCACGTTCAATATCGAGCGTGGTCCAAGGAGTAGAGGTTGACTCATTGGTCTCTACCCATTTCTCAAAACTCGCCCGTGGAGTAAGTACCTCTTCACCGTCCTTCAATTTAACACGCTTTGACGGATTGCCCGCCCACGACACTTGGTTGACCACTGAGTTTCTAAAAAGAAAAATATAGTCCATTGGCTGACTAGAGATTTTAAGTGCTAAAACCCCTGCCACATGTGTATCTGCTAACGAGTCATCAATGTCTGCCAAATTGTCAAATTGGTGGATTTCCTCATCTGGAAGGTCGGCTAGTATTGCTGTGAGCCGCTTGATTTTCTGAGAGCTAAATGCGGCACCCGACTTAGTATATTCACTGCTAAAAATACAGCCGATACCGTCGATATCTATAAGCGTCTTAAGCAATGAAAGTTGCTCTACAATGGCATTATTTAACGACCTGCCCAAAGAAAGGTTGCTAAGTACGCGGGTAAAAGTAGCATTCGCTTTTTCACTAACCCTTATGTGTTCATTAACAAGCCTTCTCGATAATTCTAGTGAAAACATTTCTCCGAAAAGCTCTAGCTGTGCGACTAACCGGCCAGGGATGACTTTTTTACAGTTGTGATGGCAAGCAATTAGCCCCCACAATTCGCCTTCAACAATAAGCGATATCGACATAGAAGCGCCAACTTTCATATTCTTAAGATATTGAATATGCACTTCGGACACTGCCCTTAGACGTGAAAGAGAAAGGTCGATAGTATGTGTATCTTCTTTACCTTTCCCTATGATGCTGTAGGTTTCACCATTGACATCAGATATCGTTCTAATAAGGTTTTTCTTATAGAGTTGTCTTGCTTGGCGAGGGATATCAGAGGCCGGATAACGCAACCCCAGAAAAGGTGTCATATCGCTAGAAGTTGACTCAGCAATAACCTCGCCTGAACCGTCTGCTAAAAATTGATAGAGCATTACCCTGTCATGGCCCGTCGCTGTTCTTACACTTTCAACCAAACCTTGATAAAGGTCATCAAGCTCAGAAAACATTGACATTTGAGCCATAAGTGCAGTGATAACGCCCTCGTATTTGCCTGCACTTTCTAGCTTTTCGAATTCAAGAATTAAATGCTCGGCACTTTGGTGAATACACAAGTCGAATTTGTCTTCATAATCAGGTATTGAAATTGAATGAAGGTAGGTTGCTTTACTAAGGATCACCGCCTGACTCTGCGCGCCTCGTATAGCATGCACAAGCTTACGGTCAAGTAATTCCCATAGACTTTGGCCGATTAGGTTATCACGAGTCACATTGGCAAAATGCTCTAGGTTTTCCGATAAATGAGTAACCACACCCGCTTTATCAACAATAACCATGAAACCCTGATTTTGTATCTTACCTAAAAGATGAATCGGTTCTTTATCGCATTGGTTCACTAATGATGAGAGTTCGCTAGCTTTGTAGTGCATTATATTTGTTCCAACCACTTTATTTAGACGACTCTATCAAGTTTCAGAAAACACCCTATAGAAAAACTTAAAGAGCAACGTAAATATAGACTAGGAATTGGTTAACCTAAACCTTTTATGCGTATTTATTAATATTAGTGTAAATATAAGCAAACATGTGTGTTTAGAATGAAAAGCCTGAATATCGGGATGGAAACGCCATTGCTCGAATCTATGCTGGCGAATTGGATTTGGCGTCGAGTGTAGAAATATGGTCGATTAGGTGCATTCGATATGAAGAGCAAATGTTAAAAAGCTCCGGCATAGAACCAGAGCTTCATAAGAACTTGCCACTTGCTGATACATTGAAGCCCAGCGCGTGTGAATATTTAAATTCTAGAAACCCGGCATTTTGAAGCCAGGGGGAAGTGGCATTCCGCCAGTTACATCACCCATCTTTTCTTTGCTGGTCTCTTGAACACGACGAACAGCATCGTTGAACGCTGCCGCAACCAAGTCTTCAACCATATCTTTGTCGTCGTCCATCAACGACTCATCGATATCAACGCGACGAACATTGTGGTTACACGTCATCGTTACTTTAACCATGCCCGCGCCAGCTTCACCAGTAACTTCTAGATTAGCTAAGTCGTCTTGTACTTTCTGCATGCGCTCTTGCATTTGCTGCGCCTGCTTCATGATATTGCCCATTCCACCTTTAAACATAATGTTTGTCTCGCTTCGTTTTGGTGTTAATAATTATGCTATCGCGCTTTAACCGTATCGGTTAGCACTGACCCATCGAAAGTCGATAGCAATGCTTGAATCGTCTCATCGGTTTTAATAACCGAGTGCGCATGCGCGTGTCGCATGGCATGAATTTCTTGCTGTAATGCAAACGGCGTGGATGACGGTTCACCCAACGTAATACTAACTTCTACGTTTTCACCCAGGCCGTGATGAATTGCATCAACTAACTGCTTTTTAGCACTGTCTTTTAATAAATGCGTCTGACTATGGTGAATTTCAAGGGACACGTGATTGCCATTTCGCGAAAATGCCGCATGTAATACCAACTGCTTAAGCAAGCCTGCTACCGGCATTTGCTCAACCAAGTTGCTCCAGTCATCAATTTGACTGGCGTGAGTCAGCTTACTTCCATCGGAAAGATAAGCTTGTAAACTACCCTCATAAGTTGTACTTAAGGGCGTATCAAAATCTAATGCGTCCCTAGTAAATGAACGTTCACCGGCATTTTCACCACGCTCATAAAAGCCGTGTTCCTTGCTCTCGAGTTCATTGGCGCGAGGAACAGGCGTAAGTGACGGCTCAACTGAATGTCCGTCTTGAACTGACTTCCCTGTATCCCAAGGCGGAGCATCTTCTACCTGCGGGTTAGGGTTATAATTTGCGTCACTCTCATCATTTGAAAAAGGCATATCCTCTTCAAAATCATCTAGGGCAAAGGCATCATGACCGGAATCATTGTTATCTGCAAAGTCAGCATTTGTGCTTGCCTGTTCACTACCACCAAGTAATTGTGTATCGCTACCGTCGTTAAGCGCATTGGCACTCTGATGGGCAGTTATACTGTCTTGGCTTTGTTCGGACTCTGGAGCGGCTTGAAGCGTAGGACTGTTAATGGGTTCAGGGCTGTTACTTAGCTCAGGGCTGTTAATCGGCTCAGGGCTGTTCTTTTCATCAGCCACTGTGCTAGCAGCGTCCGTTTTACTTCTAGTAAACCGCGCTTGTATTTCACTAGCGCTTTGCGTTTTAGCATTAGCCGCACTACTACTTTTTGCGTCAGCATCTTGCGCTTTTTTTTGTTTGAGTTTTTGGCGCAATGCCAGCATATCGGCGGTAGAGGTTAACTGTTCTTCTGCTGACGGCGATGGCTCAACTATACGCTCGCTTTCGGGCGTGTCCAATTCGTAATGGCCACTCTCATCCTGTAGAGGTGGCATGTCATCCATATAAGCGTCTAGCGGTGGTTCATCAAAATATTGAGCAACAGGGCTTGCTTCTTCGTCTTCAACTGATGCATTGCTCTGAGGCTCTTGTGCCTCAGATGCACTGGCGCTGGAAAGATTCGCTTTAAACGCTATATCAGTTTCAGCGGCCGTATTTGTTTGCGTATTAGAAACCGCGGTGGGCTCTTCTTCGTTCGCTACGGTTTCAGCGGGAGCTGATGACGGAAGATCCGTCGACGCATCAGCTATAGGACTCTGTGGCGGTGTCTTAGGTGAAGTAGGTTCATGCTCTGGCTGCGCTTCAATTGGCGCTTCGCCTTGGTCTATCGTTGCAGAAGTTTCGCTTAAAGGCGGTTCCTCCTGCTTACTAACGTTTCCCGGGCCACCACTGGGAGAAGCATGGTTTACAGGTAAATTATGCTCACTCCTCCCGTTTTCTATCTCGTCTACGGTTTCAGCTATTGGCGCGTTTGGTGCAAAGGCCATCATACGCATTAGCGTCATTTCAAACGCGCTTTTACCATCGGCAGCAAAAGGTAAATCTTTTCTGCCTTGCAATGCAATTTGATAAAGTAGCTGTACTTGTTCTGCAGAAATAGTTTTGGCTAATTGAAATATCGCTTTTGCCGACGTGGTTTCAAGCTTGCAGGCTTCTGGCACCCATTGCGTCAACGCAATTTGGTGAAGCAAGCTCGCCAACTCACTATGCACATTGTCATAATCAGGTGCTTGTTCAGCAATGTCGTTAACCAACTGCAAAACCTCGGCAGGGCTTTTATTCACCACCGCATGAATTACTTTCAAAAGCTGGTTTTTGTCCATCAGGCCAAGCATGTCGGTAACAACCGACGCCATTACTTGATTCCCACCCTGAGCAATTGCTTGGTCGGTTAAACTCAGCGCATCACGCATACTGCCCTGTGCCGCCCTAGCCAGCAAAGCCAAAGCAGGCGCCTCAAAAGCAAGCTGCTCTTGCTGAAGTATATGAGTAAGCTGACCGACTATTTGCTCTCGCGACATCGCTTTCAGGTTAAACTGCAAGCATCGCGATAAAATGGTGATGGGGAGTTTTTGTGGATCTGTTGTCGCCAACAAGAACTTTACATGCGGAGGCGGCTCTTCTAGCGTTTTTAACAGCGCATTAAAGCTATGTTTAGAAAGCATGTGTACCTCATCGATAAGGTACACTTTGTAGCGCCCGCGGGTTGGCTTGTATTGTACGTTATCAAGAAGCTCTCGAGTGTCTTCCACTTTGGTTCTTGATGCCGCGTCAATTTCAAGCAAGTCAACGTAATTACCCTGCTCTATTTCTTTACAGGTATTGCATTGACCGCAAGGGTTTGCCCCTTGCCCTACCTCACAGTTAAGGCTTTTTGAAAAAATACGAGCAATGGTCGTTTTACCAACACCACGCGTACCTGTAAAAAGATAAGCATGGTGTAAACGGTCGTTATCGAGCGCATTTGAAATAGCAGACACTACGTGCTCTTGACCTACAAGTTCACTGAACTTGCCTGGTCGCCACTTCCTTGCCAGTACCTGATAACTCATTATTACGTATTTCGCCCTTGTTGCTGTTTTTGCTTATTGACGTTTATTCGCCTTCAAACTCGCAAATAGAATAACTTTCTATATCAAGCGCTGAAAGCTTTTGTTTACCGCCTAAATCAGGAAGGTTAATAACAAAACCTGCATGATTGATCTCGCCACCTAACGAGCGAATTAACTTGGCAGAGGCAGCGATAGTTCCACCCGTTGCAAGCAAGTCGTCGATAAGAAGTACTTTATCACCCGGTTCTATGGCGTCTTTATGGATTTCCAATGTATCCATACCATATTCCAGTTCGTAGCTTTCGCTTACTACTTCACGGGGAAGTTTATTGGGTTTCCTTACTGGTACAAAACCAATGCCCATTTCGATGGCCAATGGCGCACCAAAAAGGAACCCGCGTGCTTCGGTACCTGCGATCTTGGTAAAACCCATGCCCTGATACTTTTCTACAAGTAAGGAGATACAGCTACTGAATGCTTTGTGATCTTCTAAAACGCTGGTCACATCTCTAAATAAAATACCTGGCTTTGGATAGTCAGGTACGGTTTTCACTACTGATTTAATATATTCTGCAGTCACAATTATGCCTTGAATGTCTGCGTTATAACCAGAAGGTGAACCAGCCGGCGATGATATGCATCAACGGGAACGCGATTAGAGTTACTAGCGATGCTAGAAAGTACCACTTGTTATAGACTTCTTTGAAATCTGAATTGTTAGCCATTTGCACTACCTAAACAATTTTTGTGAACAAAAAAATGGTGCTAAATGTTAATCGAAAGCAAGCGTGATTGACAGCGCTAATATGATCGATCGCTCACTTTCACACCAGATCCTAGCGAAAGTTTAATGTAAAGCAGGAAAATTTTGCTTATCAGCTAGAAAACGGGAAGTAGTATGCCTTTATTTAGCATGTCTGTGAGTGTCTCATTCATACCATTTTCAAGCACGTTTGAAGGTATTTGCGGAAGTTGCTGGGATAACGCGTTAGCTAATTGGTCTGTTTTCATTCCCTGTTCATTTTGTTCCAGCGTATTGACTAAAATAGCGGTGACCGGATTAACATGGGCAAATTGCACGTTACAGTTACGGTCTCTATAAACGACATAAAATTGTTGTTCTTGAGCCGGTTGCTCGGGAATGTAATCTTCACCTATAAGATGAACCTCAAAATGGTACGCTGCTAGCGAGGCATAAGGCGAAACCCTGACAGCTGCAACAACGTCGTCTTGATTATAAAAATCGGCGTTTTTTTGATTTTTCCTTATGCTGACATCAAGCTCTAACCATTCGTAATGAGCAAGTTCTGCAGCAAAAGTAGGTAAAGCAATATCAAAGCTAGGCTCGGTTGAAAGATACTCAACAAACTCTTTACTGATTTCCGCGAAATACGGCGAACGACACTCGTGCTCAATAAAAAATTGACGCACAATGCCCTCCCATCCTTTCTCGCCATACAGCTTTAATACGATAGATTTTAAAACCGGAAACCCGGTACTAACGAAATTGTCGATATTATTAAAAAATAATGACTGATAGATCTTCATCCGCCGGGTATGGTCTGCATCGCTGCTGTTAAATGTTCGAGGGTCTTTGATCGCATTTACGAATGTATTTTGCGTTGTCAGAAATGATCGCGTCACGCTACACTCCCTTTCGCATCTGCTATACGTGCGCCTTCACACCTTGATTGAATTTGCTTAATCTTTTTCACTTCTGTCAGCAACGCGCTTAGGGGGGGAATGTTAAAATCACGCTCTAGCAACGTCGGAAATACACCATGGGTAAGGTAAGCATACTCCAATAGTTCCCAAACTGGCTCTATGACATCTGCCCCGTGTGTATCAACCTTTAAATCTTCAGCTTCGTCATAATGACCTGCAATATGCCCATATACAATTTTTTCTGAGGGCAAACCCTTTATAAATGTCTTTGCATCGTATTTGTGGTTAATGCTGTTCACGTAAACATTGTTTACATCGAGAAGCATCTGACACCCAGACTCTTTTAAGATACTCGAAGTAAATTCTAGCTCGTCCATTTCTTGGCCAGGCGCAATGTAATAAGAGACATTTTCTAACACCAACGGTCGTTCAATAATATCTTGAACTTGGATAATACGAGATACAACGTGATTAATAGCGTCCTCAGTAAAGGGAATTGGCATTAAATCGTACATGTGACCGTTACCAGAGCAAAAACTTAAGTGCTCACTGTAAAGGTCGATATTATTCGCATCTAAGAAGCGCTTAACGGTTTTTACAAACGCCACATCTAGTTTGTCGCTACTTCCTACAGATAATGACAAGCCATGGGTAGTGAAAGGTGCCTGTGACGAAGCTTGTTGAAATTGTTCTTGATACCTGCCGCCAAGCGGGATCCAGTTCTCTGGTGCAACTTCCCAGAAGTCAACCTCAGATGGCAACGTAGGTAACAACTCTTTTAGCATTTCTCGACGAAACCCAAGACCTGCGCCATAGATGTTTTTCATATCTTCCCCTTAAACCGCGTGGGATTGCAAAATAGCAACATACGTTATTAGACAAAAATGGCCATCATTCGACAGCCATTTTTTGCTAAGCGTAACTCGTACAGCGTTACATCATTCTATTTCGCGCTGCACGATGTTATTTGAGTGGCAATTACATGCTACCGCATTTACCTTCGCCACACTTACCTTCTTTGCCAGCTTTCTTATCGCCGCCACATTTGCCTTCGCCACACTTACCTTCTTTATCGGCTTTTTTGTCGCCGCCACATTTGCCTTCGCCGCACTTACCTTCTTTATCGGCTTTCTTGTCGCCGCCACATTTGCCTTCGCCGCACTTACCTTCTTTTTCGGCTTTTTTGTCACCGCCGCACTTTCCTTCGCCGCACTTGCCTTCTTTTTCAGCTTTATCGCCGCCACATTTACCTTCTGCTGCGAACTGACTATAGCCCGACTCTAGTGCTTGCATACCAAATGGATTAGCGTCTGCTACTGCAACTGTTGACGCCAAAGAGCCAATTACAACTGCACCTAATGCTGTTGCTACTGATGATTTTTTGATTTGTTTCATTGATGTACCCTCAATAATTTTAGTCATGTTTGACGTACGGTAAGCACGTGTACTTAAAGAGACCCTGCTGGATTAAAGGATATTTCATAAAATATTAATTTTTTTACAGCTATATTTTATCGCATTGATATAAATGGGTTTTACATTAGCAATAATGCATTTCCGTATGTTAATTTACATTTTATTAAAGAAGTAAAGTACAGTGGTAGCGAAAAGTACAGGGTCGTAATAGTGAAGCAGCAATTTTATTTAGGCCAATGGCGTGTTGATGTTTCAAGCAACACGTTATCTCAAGGCAAAACGAAAAAGAGCATTGAGCCTAAAGCAATGGATGTTTTATTGTTACTGTGCCAACAAAAGGGACTTGTTGTCTCCGCCGATGAAATAGTCGCCCAATGTTGGCCGAACGCGCCTATCGGCGACAACCCGGTACATAAAGCAATTACTAACCTTCGCCGTGCGTTAGGCGATAAAGCGGCAGCCCCTTCCTACATTGAAACAATCAGAAAACGTGGTTACCGCGTTGTTGCAGAAGTACAGTTTATTGATGATGAGCAATCAAAAGCCGTCGAAGGCAAATGGGTAGATACCTCCCCCTTTGTTGGGTTGAGCGCGTTTTCTTCTAATGAAAGTCAGGTATTCTTTGGAAGAGACGCCCTGGTCCGCGATTTAATTTCTAAAGCCGCTGAGCTTTTCAATCGCCAGCGGCCATTTATGCTAGTGCTGGGGCCAAGCGGCTCTGGGAAAAGTTCGCTTATTCACGCAGGTTTCTTGCCCAAACTGTTGAGTATCGAGTAGGGTGAGGCGTCACCGCCTCATCCCTCTCACAGAACCGTACATACGGGCCTCGTATACGGCTCATGTACATAGTTATTTAGCGTAATGGCTAAACACATATCCCGTTGCAACATTCTCCAAGTTCATTAGCCCGAGCTCATCGAACCAACTGTTTGGCATCGCATAGCTTGCTAAGGGGCTGCGTGCACTGCACCAACTCGTCATGTTGATGTGGGCAAACCGACCTTTATAACCATGCTGTCTTAGCCAGCGATGGAGGCGGCTCGCCTTCTTCCATAACTTGAGTTGAATACTGCGCAAGCGGCGTCTTAGCCAGCTTGCTATTTGCTTAAATGCCCTGCTCGCATTGGCTATCTTGAAGTAATAACTGAACCCTCTTAGCAGTGGGTTTAGTGCATTGATGACTGATTGCAGCGGCATTCCGCCATTGCGTTTCGTCATCTGCTTGAGCTTCGCCTTAAACGCGGTGAGTTTCTTGGGCTGGATGCGGGTATGTTTCGTCCCGATTTCAACGCCAAGGAACTTCACACCATCGTCACTGTGTGTGATATGTGTTTTCTCCGTGTTTACGCTGAGCTTTAGCTTTCCTTCTAAGATATGTGTGGCTTGTGCTTTGGCATTCTCTGCCGCTGTACGACTGCAACACAAGATAAGGATATCATCAGCATAGCGCACTATTCTGTGCCCCCGCTGTTTCATTTCCTCATCGAACGCATCCAGATAGATGTTCGCTATCAGTGGGCTTATTACCCCACCCTGCGGACTGCCTGTTTCTGTTTGCTGCCAATGTCCATCGACCATCACCCCACTTTGTAAGAACTGAGTAATAAGGCTCAGCACGCTGCCATCACGGACCCGTCTTTTGATGCTCTTAATGATAAGCGTATGGTCCAGCTTATCAAAGCACTTCGACAGGTCCATATCCACCACGTGTTGACGCCTATATCGACGGATAAACATCGTGGCTTTAGTGATAGCATCGTGACAGCTCCGCTTCGGCCTATAACCAAAGCTTGATGGGTGGAACTGTTCTTCGAAGATGGGGGTTAGGAGGTCATTTAAGCACTGTTGAACGACCCTATCCCTTACCGTTGGGATACCCAACAGACGCTCGCCGCCACCGTCTTTCGGGATAACTACCCGTCTTACCGGTTGCGCTTGATAGCGTTTGGTTTTGAGTTCGAGAAGAAGCTGCGTAAGTTCATTATCCAGATTTGAGGCAAACGCGCTCAGGCTCTGCCCATCTATTCCGGCCGCGCCTTTCGCTTTGAGTACCTTTTTAAATCCCTTGAACAGTCTGGCTTTATTAAGCAAGTGACCGTACAAACTATAATAAACCCGCACGCTCCTCCTCGAAGATGGTGTGCTGTGTGGGGGCCGATGACTTCTCTTCGTGTTGGTCTATTTCACATGGTGATAGAGCGTGCTAGCCCAATGGCAATCTACTCAACGCTTCCCACATTACTCCCATGTACCGTTTCGTAGCAAGCCCGTCGCTTCCGCGACAAACCAAGTACGAAGACGTCGATAGCTAGTCGATTCGTGTACCACTAAAAAAAAACATCTGCTCATCACAGACTTACTATGTACTTCCGCCCTTCGCCATCCTAATCAGCTTTTGGCTGATAAGAACGCCATCAAACACTGCTGATGGTCAGCTCGGTTTTATCCTCCACACCATTACTGGCTTTCACAGGCCGAACTTTATTCACTACTACGGCGTCATCTGCCACCTCACACCAACACCTACCTTGAGTCGCCTCTCGCATAGATGCTTCTGGCTCATAACCAGAGACGGTGCCAGGCTTCCCCAGTTACTGTGCTGGCTCCCTGTTAGAAATCCCACCCTCAAACACAAAACAGGACTGACTGAGTATCGGGCTTCACGCTATTTTGCACGCTTACCCTCCTGTCTTGCCGAATCAGGTTCACTTGCGTTGTGTACCTCTAACTTCCTATGGCTTCCTTCAGACCCTGCCGTTGGCCAACAACGCCCTTGCCATTCGGATTATCTTCCCCTCAGTCAGGGTGATTCAGGTTTCTTTCAACCTGACGGGTTTGCCAGCTTCGCTGGGCAAACAAAAAAGGCATAAACGGTATTTATGCCTCTGATCATCTTAGTTTTGATTTAGCTGATATTAATATCGATACCAGTGCATTTACTATCGTTGAAGAAATAGCCATTCGTATGCTTGATTGGGGCAACAACGAAACGGGGCTATTTGATGGGTTCAGTGCTTCAATACTTGCGGAAAAACTGCTTTCCTCCCCCCAGCAAATAATCGACAGAGTCAAAAGCTGGCTTGACGTGTATGAACCTAATACCACCAACTCTTACTCTTGTTTCGTTATCGTAATTGACAGGTTAGAAGTATTTCTCGCTGATACAACGATAGATGAAAAAGATAAACGCACTATTTTTAATCTTCTCGAAGCACTTAGCGAGAGCAACCTATTTTTGGTTGTACTGATAAGTAGAAACGATTTCTACCCCCAGATATCAACGTTTGATATTTTAATGAAAAACAAAGGGCGCGGCGCTCACATAGATGTTTCCCCTCCTTCTGTAAGCGAACTTGGTCAAGTCATAAAACTGCCCGCTATCGCCGCCGACCTATCGTGGGAGAAAGATGAAGCAACAAACGCTACATTAGACGATATCATTTTAGGCGATGCCGCATTAGCGCCAAACTGCCTGCCATTGCTACAGTACACACTACAAGAACTCTATTGGCAGCGCGAAGGTAAAGTACTAAAGAACAAGACATACCAAGCACTGGGTAAAATTGATGGCGCCATCGGATTCAAGGCAGAATCAACATTTATAAAAATGCCCCACGCCGTTCAAAACGCATTGAGCTCAATACTCCCGCTTATCATCAATTTGTCTGGTAGCAACACCACTACCAGTAAAACAGCCCCATGGGAAAGTTTAGACAACGAAAATGAACGCTGCTTTGTTGAGCTTATGGTGGAACAGAGATTGTTCGTTTCTTTCTTAAATCAAGGGCGCGCCTGCTTCAAAGTGGCTCACGAAGCAGTATTGAGTAAGTGGGAGCGGGTACAGCAATGGATAATGGAGCATCAAAGCGCGCTATCAGCTAAAGCGGCACTTAATCAACAGACCCATCTATGGATAGAAAATAGTTTTGCAGAGGCTTACCTCATTCCAGCAGGAAAACCGCTTCTAGACGCTAGTGCACTTTTAACTGCAAACTATATTCGCTTAACCAACGAAGAAAAAAAGCTTATAAAACACAGCCAGCGAAAGGTAAGAACGCGAAACCTATTTAAAGGGTTAACCGCCGGGCTATTAGCTACATTAGCGGTGTTATCGTTTGCCGCAATGCTGCACAGTCAACAGTCTCAAGCGTTAGCTGAACGAAAGCGGTTAGAAGCCGAAAATCTAATGGGGTTCATGATCGGCGACTTCGCGGATACCTTACGACGGGTTAAGAGAATGGATTTACTCGAGGGCGTCAGTCAGCATGCTTTAAAATATGTAGCTGAAGCACAGGAAAATAGCGCTGGCTGGCTTAATAGCACGTCTCCAAAACCGAGTTTTGAGCTTCGATTTCAACACGCGCTTTCGCTGCAGGCTATGGCAGAAGTACGTTTTTACCGTGACGATACTGAACAAGCCTTAATGCTATATGAAGAGGCCGATACACGTTTATTAGAACTTCTTGAAGAAGCGGAACAGCACTTTGAATTGTTAAAAGCGGCGGGCGCAAACGCATTTTGGATTGGCCATATACATAATACGCATAATAACAATGTTGACTTAGCTCAGTCTTATTTTGAGCGATACCTCAAACATAGCGAAACCATGCTTTTTGTTAAACCAGGTGACAGTACAGCAAAACTTGAAGTTGCTTATGCTAAAAGCTCATTGGGGAGTTTAGCCTACGATAAGTATCAATTTGAGCAGGCATCATCGCTTTTTAAAGCATCTCTGGCACTTAAAAAAGAGGTATCTGAAGGCACTGAAAATAGTGAAGACGCTAAGCTGTACGCGACCAATTCTCTTTCATGGATAGCGTCTGCTAACATACACTTAGGCAAATACAAAGACGCCTACACCATCTTTAGCCAAGCAGAAACAGTGTTAAATGAGATAGGACAATCTGATTCTGCCAATGGCTCAATTATCGAAAATCACGTTGCGATTTTAATTCAAAAGGCCAACTTAGAGAAGTTCTTAGGCCTTAAACAAGCCTATGAGCAAAGCATATCTCAAGCATACGCCTCGATTTTACGCGCCCTTGCACAAGACCCTGAAAATAGCGCTTGGCAGAAAGACAAAGCGACCGTTGAGTCTTATTTGATACAGAGTGAATTACCTTTGAAAGCGTCAGTTGATATTGATGCGCTACTTAGCCAATCGATATCACTGGACATCCCATGGGTAACCAATAGAGTAGCGGAAACCTTACAAGAGGATGGTCACTGGCAAAAGGCCAAACCGTCAATCGACTATTTTATTACTTCATTTTCTGACGACGGAATAAGCAACGACATAACTAATTTAGAAAATGCGATAGTAACGCTAAAAAGCTTACTTCTTATTCATAGGCAAAAAAACGAATCTAACGATAAGCAACTCGCTTTAACCTACTGCCAAAAAGCCGCTCAGCGAGCAAACGAACTTATTCGGATGTCAAAACATCCAGATATCATATTAGCGTTTAATTACACAAAACGCTGTCGTCAGATAGATGAGAACCCAAAGATGTCTGTAGATAAATATCTCTCACAGCTAACACCAATAAAATACTCTCAATTACAAAAAGGAAATTAAAAATGGCGGGACAAGTTCCGGTTTACGAATTTAACGTATCTGTCGAGAATGAAAAAAGCTCTCCAACTTATGTAATTACAACCAAAGATGGTAAGCCGTCATCAGGTAGCGTAAGCGTCAACGAACCCAATACAACCATTATCTACACACTAAATGAGGACTCTGCTCACTTGCAGTTTGTAGGGCCGGATATTAGTGGTGACGTTGGCAATAACATCAGTTTTAGTATCGCTAACAATGGTAGTAGCTTGATCCTCGTGGATTCGGACGCAACGATTGGTAATATTTGCATTAAGCTTGTTACGGCACCTCGCGGAATGGTCTACACGAGTGCAGACCCTGAAGTCATTAACAAAAATAAAACCTGAACACCCCTTGTTTCTCTAGGCCTTCAATAAGCATAAGTGTTAGGGTCTAGAGATAACAGATTTGATCTCTCCCCTGCCCTTTTGCTTGATAAAGAAGCGTATCCGCTGCGTTTAACAGTGACTCTTTACTTTCATAGCGGTGATTTTCATTAGTCGCTACGCCCATACTAACAGTAAGCCTATTATTCGATGAGAAAACAAAGTGTCTTGAACTTAATTGCGCCAAATGCCTTTTAATCCTTATTGCTAAAAGTTGCGCCGTTTGGGCAGAACAATTCGGCAGTACTATTGCAAACTCTTCACCACCATAACGAGCCGCAAGCGTATCTCGATTTGGCATGCTTAAGTCAAGTAGATCACCTATTCGTTTTAGACAACGGTCTCCAGCAATATGCCCATACTCATCGTTGAACAACTTAAAGTGATCTATATCAATAAGAATAAGACTTATCGGTAAATTATTACTATTGCATTGAATCCACTGACGAGTTAGGTAATCTGAAAACTTATGGCGATTTGCTAGGCCAGTCAAAAAATCAGTTTCCGCTCTTTTCTTTAACGTTGCATACTCGGCTTTATGTAGCGTCAAGTCTCGTAAGATACAAATGAATAAAGAGTTGTTGGCAGAGAGCTCTTCCGGAAGAGAGGAAATTGAAATCTCAATACTGACATTATGGTACGGTTTATTTTGTTGTTTGATAACAACTTCAAATGGCGGTGACTCTATAGTTCCGCTCTCAGAACTATCTAAACACTGAATCACGTGGCTTTGCACTTTGCCTGTGTCATCAGAAAAAAAGCTCAGCAAGTTTTCACTTAGTAATACTTCACGTGTCTGACCTATTAGCGCGGACGCATTTGCGTTCACCATCTCAATTGTGCCATTGGCGTTTACTACTATAACCGCTTCGTTTATAAAATTAATCATCCTGCCCAATGAGCTGTCTTTGTAGAAATTGAATAATTTAAGAGGAGAATTTACGGTTTTATTTTTGCTTAACATAGATGACTGCATTCCAAGCTGCCTCCAATAGGCGTTGATTTGCATATAAGACTAACGGCATCTACACATTTATACCTTCCGAACACCTTCTATTGTAAGCTTATGTTTATAATGTGTTTTTTTGCTTTAGGAAGTCTATCGAAAGTTCTGCCCACGGTAATTTTTTAACACTACAGTACCCTCACGATTATGGGATCAGAGTACATTAAGCAAAAAAACCCGCCGTTAGGCGGGTTTAGTAGTGCAAAATCGTGACGCTCTTTGTCGCGCTGCTTTTACTATAGTAGCCCGCAAGGAGGACACACAGTAAGTAGCGGGGTCAGAGTACATTTCTCTGATTTAACGGCACTGGGGATAAGGGTATAACTATGTTCTGATATTTAAAGCAATAAAGTACTCTGGCCCCAATTTATTCTTTCTGCCAAACGCAAAAAACCCGCCGTTAGGCGGGTTTTTCTTAATGGGACCTGGCAGTGTCCTACTCTCACATGGGGAAACCCCACACTACCATCGGCGCTAATACGTTTCACTTCTGAGTTCGGAATGGAGTCAGGTGGTACCGTATCGCTATGGCTGCCAGGAAAAACTTTTAGTGCAGAATCACGATGC
>JACLAD010002979.1_pt1 | contig 49429 bp, 46 predicted proteins | sample 8027901 | NCBI WGS metagenome assembly JACLAD01 (sample SAMN15725071, study PRJNA655200) | protist metagenome | isolation source: fluorescence activated cell sorting (FACS) single amplified genomes of... | place: Spain: Blaines Bay Microbial Observatory, Mediterranean Sea | collected 2016-07-05 | reverse complement strand
ATCAACATTATTGGGTGGATTGCTGCTGCAAGCAAAAATTCCGATTCCAAGTATGCTGAACAGCAAGGAACCACGACAAAAAAACGACATGTGAACTCGCGTTTTTGAGAAAGTGCAAAATTATTGAATTTAAGGCAGGATAACTCCGGTAAAATGTCATTCAAGAATTGTTCTGAATGGATTTGCATACATTGAGTTGGAAACCTTCTTGGCCCAATTCAACGCTTCGAGGTATTTAAGGAAAGTTGCTAGATGAATCCCACTCCACATCCAATGATTAGCCTGCTGTACTACATCCTACCTCATCGAGTCTGGTTTTCTTGGGCTTGTTTTAACAGCATTCTGAACAAAGTTCTCGACTTGATGCCTCCAGTTCTTGTGGGCTGGGTGATAGATTCTGTTCGCCGAGAACCCCCTGAATGGATTGCTAATCTTGTGGGAACAGCAGATCCGTGGTCTCTCGCAGTATTTCTTGCAGTACTTGGCGTTGTCATCTTTGGCTTTGAGAGCCTCTTTGAATGGGCCTACCAGTATGGCTTCATGAACCTTGCTCAAAGAGTCCAACACAATTTACGGACAGATGCCTACAACCACATCCAGAAGCGTGAGATTGAATTCTTTGAGAATCACCGCATGGGAGAAACCATGGCGATGCTCAATGATGACGTCAATCAAATTGAAAGGTTTTTGAACACAGGTTTTAACGAACTGCTTCAGTTACTGGTGCTATTTTTATTTTCAATTTTTGTACTGGTGGATGTTTCCTGGCAATTGGCTCTGATTGGCTTGCTTCCTGTGCCCTTGATTCTTTGGGGAAGCTGGTTTTATCAAAACCTCATCTCACCACGTTATAAGCAAGTTCGAGAGGCAGTTGGAGGGTTGAGTAGTCGTTTGGAAAACAACATTGCAGGTATCCTGGTCATCAAGAGTTTCACAGCAGAAGTATTTGAATCCCAACGAGTTTCTGAAGCATCACTGGATTATAAGAAAGCCAATCATGCTGCAATTCGCTTCAGCTCTGTCTATGTCCCTCTTATTCGAATGGCAGTGGCAATCGGTTTTGGAGGGGTTCTGCTGCTTGGAAGTTACTGGGTTCTGGAAGACAAAGGAGTACTGACTGTTGGTGAGTTGGTGCTGTTTTCAATGCTAATCCAGCGCATGTTGTGGCCCTTGACTCGAATGGGGATCACCCTTGATGAGTATGAGCGTGCCAAGGCAAGTGCCCGTCGGACATTTGGCCTGCTGCAGACTCCCAGCAAGATTCAAGATCCTGCTGAATCTCTGGTTCTTCCTGAACCAATGCAGGGAGAGATACACTTCGATCAAGTCCATTTTACCTATCGTCGGGGTGAGCCGGTCTTGCGAGGTCTCGATTTCAAGGTGCGGTCTGGTGAAACGATCGGTATTGCTGGAGCAACAGGTGCTGGGAAGTCAACACTGATCAAGTTGCTCCTGCGTTTGTATGACCCATCTGGTGGTGCAATTTGCCTCGATGGGCTAGATCTACGGGATCTCACCCTGCAGGACATTAGAAGTCATATCGCCCTTGTCAGTCAGGATGTTTACCTTTTTCATGGCACGATTGCGGAGAATATAGCCTACGGTTCCCCGAATAGAGACCTAGCCCAAATCCAGGCTGCGGCAGAATCAGCTCAGCTACATGATTTCGTCATGACCTTGCCAGATGATTATCAAACCGTGGTGGGTGAGCGAGGTATTCGGCTCTCGGGGGGGCAGCGGCAGCGTCTCAGTATTGCCAGGGCGATCCTGAAAGATGCTCCGATCATGGTTTTTGATGAGGCAACCAGTTCAGTTGATACTGAAACAGAGAGGGCGATCCAACAAAGTCTTTCCAGAATCACTAAAGGGAAGACCGCATTGATTATTGCTCACCGGCTTTCCACGATCCGACATGCTGATAGAATTTTGGTGTTGAGAGATGGTCAGGTGGTTGAGGAAGGACATCATGATGACTTATTAGAACTCAGGGGTACTTACGCTGAGCTTTGGCAGGTTCAGTCGGGTGAAGTTACAGATGTTCCTATTCTGCATTGAAAGAAGCGATGCCTGTCAGTACTTCCATGATCGACTGCCTTAGGTTGATGTGATCCCATGAATTCGACACCACAAACAGAGTTTTGGAGGGGAGTTCGGGATACATTCCCATTGATCGTCGGAGCAATTCCGTTTGGAATTATCTTTGGAACTCTCTCTGAGAGCGGTGGGCTTTCTCTCTGGGGTGCTTTAGCTTTTTCAGCAATTGTCTTCGCTGGATCAGCTCAATTCATAGCCCTCGGAATGGTCTCTGCTGGGGCCACATGGCCCGTCATTGTGTTGGCCACCTTTGTGGTGAATCTACGACACCTCCTTTATTCAACTACACTTCTCCAGCAGGTTCGTCACTTGCCTCAACGTTGGCGCATTCCGCTGGCTTTCTGGCTGACCGATGAGACCTTTGCAGTTGCGGTCCGGCACTATGCGGAACCTTCCCCAATCATCCACAAGCACTGGTACTACCTAGGCTCCGCGCTCATCATGTATTTCAATTGGCAATTATGTACAATGATCGGTATTTTCTTTGGAAGGGTGGTGCCGGGTTTGGAGGAATGGGGCTTGGACTTTGCCATGTCTGCAACCTTCATCGGCATCGTTGTGCCTTATCTGAAGAATCGTCCCATGATCGCCGCAGCTATCGTTGCTTCGGGCCTAGGTTTGGCCTTGCATGGATTGCCAAACAAACTCGGGCTTATGATTGCCGCGTTAGCTGGAGTAGCTACTGGTTTTTTTCTGGAACAAAGACTGGCTGGTAATCGAATGAATGAGGTAATAGCGAAGCCAAATGAATGAGTTTTTGCTAGTTGGTGGGATGTTCTTGGTAACCTTTCTGGTCCGTTATCTTCCGTTTGGACTGGCGGGTTCCTTACAAATTCCTGAGCCTCTCGAGCGTGCACTGCGGTATGTTTCAGTCGCTGTCTTGATGGCGATTGTCGCCCCTGCCGTTTTGATTCCCCAGGGAGATTCTGTCCAATTTAGTTGGCAAAACCCCCATCTTTTGGGAGCCTGTGCAGCCTTTCTGGCTGGTTGGTGGAAAAACAACTTGTTGCTAACCATGGTGGTCAGCATGGTGGTTTTTTTTATATCCCAGTTTCTAATTGGGAGATTCTAAATCCTACTTTGAAGCCGTATCTTATCGTGGATGGAATTATTTCCCACACCAGACAGGATGGCGTTTTTCAATGAAAGCAGAGATTCCCTCCTGAGCATCCCGAGCCTCTAGATTTCGAACCATCACCTCCTTCGTGTAATTATACGCTTCACTCAAAGGCAGCTCAGCCTGCCGGTAGTAGGCTTCCTTGCCGATAGCGACAGTCAGTGGAGATTTGGAGGCAATTTTTCGTGCCAGTTCTATCGTCTTCCTCTCCAACTGTTCAGCATCGACAACCTCATTGACTAGTCCCATTCTGTAGGCATTTTGAGCATCAATCAGATCGCCTGTCAGTAACATCTGCATCGCGTGCTTGTTTGATAAATTACGGGAAAGAGCAACCATTGGAGTGGAACAAAATAAACCAATATTAACACCAGGGGTTGCAAAGCGGGCATCTTGCGAGGAAATCGCCAAATCACAACTTGCAACGAGTTGAGTTCCTGCAGCAGTCGCTATTCCATGCACCTGGGCAATGACAGGTTTAGGTAAACGGATGATCGTCTGCATCAACTCCGCACAATCTGCGAAAAGTTGTTCTGTGTAATTTCTTGAATAATTTTGAGCCTTGATCTCTTTGAGATCGTGTCCCGCACAAAAGCCAGGGCCAGCTCCTGCCAGAATAACGACGCGGACAGCTTCATCTGTAGAAACCTCAATGAAGGCATCGAGCAACGCTCTCAGCATTCCTTGGGAGAGAGCATTCCGTGCTTGCGGTCGATTCATTGTCAGGGTGGTAACGCCTTCATCGTCGTGGCGAAGTACTAAAGCTTCTTCAGTCATTTTCTTCTCAGATTGGGTTAAATTTAGAAATTGATCACTTGTCTCACTGTTTGCGCAACGCTCCAGTTTCATCAACTTTCCGCAACGCTTTTAATTCATCCTCAGTTGGTTCTGGTACCACATGCACACTCGGAGAGACCTTCAGTTCCCAACCCGTGTTGGACTTGATTTCCTCGATGTTTGAGAAAGGGTAGTAGGCATCGAGTTGGAATTCCTTAGTTTCGGGGTTAGGTCTGAGGATACCCAGAGTCGTAATAATTGCAGAGGGGCCACCTCCTACAAAACCGTAGCGCTCCCGAGTATTCCCGCCATCCAAGTACCCAGGTGAGCTTATGTAGGTTACTTTTTCTGCAAATCTTTTTGGCTCATGGGCTACCATGATCAAAACCCTACCGGCTCCACATGCAATATCATTTGCTCCTCCAGCGCCAGTCAATCTAGTTTTGGGCGTACGATAGTGATCTCCGATCTCCCCATCCCAAATTCCCGTTGTATTGACGTTTCCATACATATCGACCTGAGCTGCTCCAATAATGCCGACATCACAGCGTCCCGAAGCGACTAGAAATCCAAGTGCATCCACTCCATTCGTAAAGCTTGTTGCATTCGCTGAGATCCGGTTGCATTCAATCCCCCAAGGGAGTCCCCCAACTGGAAATGCCCCGTAAACTCCACCCTCCGTCATTGCACGAATATTTGGTGCATGGTGCGCTTGAGCAAAATAACCAGCCAGCATTGAGAGTCCCACACCAAAGATGGCCAACTCGCCGTCACGTAATTCCCGGCCAGTAGCAATAGCCATCATTTCCTGGCGAGTGTATTCAAGCTTGTGACTGTTCATCTCTCGCCCTCCAAAACTAATTTTGCAATTTCATCTGCAGAAAGAATCCACTTGCGGTAAGGATCCATCAGAAAACTTGTTTCGGTTTGGGTGATTTTCTCTCTCGTCTTATTGCCAATCATGTCCAGATAGTCTCGGTGACTCTGGTAGCTAAATACATAGTCTTTCAAGTACTGTTGTGTGGTTTCATCAGTCGCAAGTGCTTTGTTCATTGAACGCATATGATTTTCATCCACATCATAAAGTCCTGGTGAACTTTGTGGCCAGGCAGCAAAAGGCCAGTAGACAACGGCATCAACTACGATATCAGGAATACGTACTAGGTTAGGGAATTGTCTCATACAGTCTGTGTGGACAATTTCATCAGCCACCAAGATCACCTTTTTGGCGGCACGAGAGAGTTCGAAACGGCTCCACTCAGTTCCCAACATAATGGCGTTACCCAGTGGATCGGCCATGGAGACATGAATTGCAGCAACTTCTGGTCGTAAACTTTGAAAGGCCCCGAGTTGTCGACCACTGAAAGGATCAGTGATCATGGGGATCTTGCTGGTTGCTGGATATTCATCTGGTGAGAAAGCGCTGCGATACTGGATGTCAGAGCCGATATTTACTGTAGCTGGTACGAAGGGCCAGTTCATCGCACCCCCCAATAGCCGGATTGCCATGGCTAGATTGGAATAATCTTCCAATTGGGTTACCCCAGTTTCCACCGCTCTACGCAGTCCGTTGGCAAATCCAAAAACCTCGAGACCAGAAAAACCACACTCTGCTTTATCAACAGCCCCAGCCCCAGCCAAGAGATTGAGTTGCTGGGAATTACAGTGAAAAATCGCATGGAGCTGATTCCGACCCTGACGCAAAAGCTCCCGTCCGAAAACGATCGCATCAGAGCCAATTGGCAGTGCCGCACCACTGGCATATTGAACACCGTTTTGCGTGAAGCGATCAACCGCGGTTGCCAGAGAAATTAACTTAGGTTGAGGCATGTCTTTGGGTTCGCCTAATACTATTCTATGAAATGTCTAGTGGAACAAACTTGTTTCCAGATAAATAGAGCCGTCGAACTTATCCCTTATTCAAGGAGGATTCAAGTGTTGGAAGATCGTTCGATCAGAAGAGATCGGGGTGCAGAGGGATATGTCAGGCGAGTAAGTTTGTCGGAGATACCGCTATTCCATCAGAATCGCAATAAATCCAATGGTTTGGTGTCAAGCAAATATTCCCGAATTGGAGAGGTATGTTTTGGAATCCTGATCCAGTTTTGGTACTTTTACGAGGATTCGTACCAAGAGCCTTCAAGCCAATTTGCAGATTACCAATTGCAACACTGTCCCGAATTGCACCGTACACAACGATTCCAGACCAGCCATTGCTACGGGCAAGCTCTGCGATAAGATCTCCGACAAGGGATCTGCGGAGGGAGCCAGCACCATCAATCACCAGAACCCTCTCCTGACCACTTTCCGATAGAGTCTGGCGGATCAGACTGTTGTCTTCGTGGCACCTGATTGTCGAGATCTGGCCAAAAAAGCTCTTGGTACCGCCAAAGTTTTGGAATGGGAGCTCACAACTTTGAAGCTGATCTTCAAAATCATCGAATAAATCCGCAGTAGAAAAATTCATGATTTTTCTAGGAGAAAAAACCTTTGATTGTGTTCATGAATTTGTCTCTCAGGGGGTGACTATCTTGATCACTGATGTGTTCCATCTCTTCAAGTAGTTCTCTTTGCCGAGCAGAGAGATTCGTTGGAGTTTCCACGACAATCCGCACATGCAAATCCCCTCTGTTACCTCCACGCAAGTTCACAATTCCTTGATTCCTCAGACGGAAGATTTTGTGGGACTGGGTGCCAGCCGGGATTTTCAAGCGAGCTTTGCCTTCTAAAGTAGGAACCTCAATTTCAGTGCCGAGGGCTACTTGTGGAAAGCTGATTGGAACCTCACAAAAGATGTCAGATCCATCCCGTTCGAAGATCGGATGTTTCTTCACACGAATCACAACGTAGAGGTCCCCCGGAGGTCCCCCGTCAATCCCATGTTCACCCTCGCCAGAGAGTTTGATTCTGGAATTGTTATCTACACCTGCGGGAATGTTGATTCGAATGGTCCTTGTTTTAGGAACGCGCTTTTTACCACGACAGGTTCCACAAGGATTTCGAACAGTTTTTCCTTGCCCTCCACAGGAGCGACAGGTTGTTGCAACGCTAAAGAAGCCTTGCTGGATTCGCTGCTGACCTGTCCCGCTACAGACCCGACAGACTTCTATATCAGATTCTGATTTAGCCCCTAGCCCCCCACAAGTATCGCAAGTTTCCATTCTGGGAATATCAACTTCCGTCGAATGCCCAAATGCGGCTTCCTCGAAAGAAATCTCCATATTGTACTGGAGATCCGAACCACGTTCACCGCGGCTACGTTGACCTCCAGTATTTCCGAAGAGATCACCGAAAAGATCTCCGAAGATGTCGCTGAAACCACCACTAAAACCGTCTCCCATCCCTTCAGCAGCATGGCCGAATTGGTCATAGCGAGAACGCTTCTGAGAATCACTAAGAACCTCATAGGCTTCAGTGGCTTCTTTGAATTTCAGTTCAGCATCTGAATCACCTGGATTGCGATCTGGGTGATACTTCATGGCCACTTTTCGGTAGGCCTTCTTCAGGTCTTCCGGGCTGACGTTTTGGGAGACCCCTAGTACTTCATAATAATCACGTTTGGCCAACAGGGCCTCCTTCCTGAGGATGCGAAAAGATTACTTTTTAACTTCCTCGTAATCTGCATCAACAATGTTATCGTCATCTTGCTTGCTGCCTGAGCCACCACCTTGATTTTGATCATCGCCAGGCTGATCTGATCCAGATGGGTTTGCTGAAGCTTGACTATAAAGTAACTCAGCAAGTTTGTGAGAAGCTTGGGTAAGGGCCTCGATGTCACTGCGAATGGCCTCAGGGTCGTCTCCTTCCAAGCTCTTTCGGAGTTGCTCACTGACAGCAGTGATTTTCTCTTTGTCTGCTTCTGGAAGCTTGTCACCAAGTTCACCCATCGTCTTTTCTGTACTGTAGAGTAGTGTCTCAGCTTGATTCCGAAGTTCTGCCGAATCCCTACGCTTTTTATCGTCATCAGCATATTGTTCTGCTTCCTGAACCATACGTTCTACTTCTGAGTCAGAAAGGCCACTGGAGGAGGTGATCTTGATTGCTTGCTCCTTACCCGTACCAAGATCCTTAGCGCTGACATTGACGATGCCGTTGGCATCAATATCAAAGGTCACCTCAATTTGAGGCATTCCTCTTGGAGCTGCAGGAATCCCAACCAGTTCGAAACGGCCCAGGGTCTTGTTATCAGCTGCCATTTCGCGCTCACCTTGCAGCACGTGAATACTCACCGCAGGTTGGTTGTCCGCTGCTGTTGAGAAGACCTGGCTCTTCCGGGTAGGAATTGTGGTGTTGCGCTCGATCAACTTGGTCATTACTCCACCGAGAGTCTCAATGCCAAGTGAGAGTGGTGTGACATCCAACAAAAGAACATCTTTGACGTCACCCTTTAGCACTCCACCTTGGATCGCCGCACCGATTGCAACGACTTCATCCGGATTGACGCCCTTGTGAGGCTCTTTACCAAAGAATTCCTTTACGATTTGCTGGATCTTGGGCATTCGCGTCATTCCACCCACTAGGATCACCTCATCAATGTCCTTAGCGGTACAGCCAGCATCTTTCAGTGCGTCTCTACATGGTCCAAGACATCGCTGGACCAGATCATCAACCATTTGCTCAAAGCGAGCACGGCTAATTTTCAAATTCAAATGCTTTGGACCATTCTGGTCTGCAGTGATGAAGGGAAGATTAACTTCTGTTTCAGTGCCGGAAGACAACTCATGCTTCGCTTTTTCGGCGGCTTCCTTCAGACGTTGGAGAGCCATTTTGTCTTGGCGCAGATCTATGCTGTTTTCCTTTTTGAATTCATCAGCTAGAAAGTTGATCAATCTGTTGTCAAAGTCGTCTCCACCGAGGAAGGTATCTCCGTTGGTTGATTTGACTTCAAAGACTCCGTCTCCGATTTCGAGAATGGAAACATCGAATGTTCCTCCACCAAGGTCAAAGACGGCTATCTTCTCGTCTGATTTTTTGTCCAGTCCATAAGCCAATGAAGCCGCAGTGGGTTCATTGATGATCCTAAGTACATTCAGGCCAGCAATTTTACCTGCATCTTTTGTCGCCTGCCGTTGGCTGTCATTGAAGTAGGCTGGAACAGTAATGACTGCGTCAGTAACCGTCTCTCCAAGATAGTCTTCAGCTGTTTGCTTCATTTTTTGGAGAACAAAAGCTGAAATTTCCGGAGGCGAATAGCTCTTACCATCAACGCCGATGTAAGCCAGATCATTTGCTCCACCTGTAATCTCGAAGGGAGCCACAGATTTCAATCGATTGACTGCTTCTGTATTAAACTTTTGGCCCATCAAGCGCTTGGCGCTGAACACGGTTCGCTTTGGATTCGTAATCGCCTGTCGTTTCGCAACTTGGCCTACCAGACGCTCACCACTGTCATTGAAGGCAACCATAGATGGGGTGGTGCGGACGCCTTCTGAATTTTGGATTACCTTGGGATCACCACCTTCCATCACGGCGACACAAGAGTTGGAAGTTCCCAGGTCAATTCCAATTACCTTTCCCATAGATCAGACTCCTTTGAGTTTTTGGGGTTCTTCAAGTATTCAGGGTTTTTTCAGCGACGCGAACCATGGCTGGCCTCACTACTCGATCATGGAGGTAGTAGCCAATTTGGAATACATCCAGAACATGATTTTCTGGAACTTCGTCGGTTTTCACCATGCCCACTGCCTGATGGCAGTTTGGATCAAACGGCTCACCCTGAGGCTCTATGCGGCTCACACCGAATTTGTTGAGACTTTCCTGCATCATACGATTCACCATTTCAATGCCCTCTATCATGCTACTAGAGAGGTCTTCTTGCTGCTGAGAATGAGTGAGTGCTCTTTCTAGACTGTCGATGGCTGGTAACAACTCTCGGATCAATTCCATGTGATGATACTTGAGTCGATCAGCTTGCTCCCGAGCCATTCGCTTGCGGAAGTTATCCATTTCTGCGTGCTGACGAAGGAGTTCTTCTTTCAGAGTAGCAACCTGCAGCAGGGCTTCGTTCTCGATTGCAGAAACTTCTTCCTCATCAGCCTCTAGCTCATTGAACTCTACTGGTTCATCAGTAGCAATCGGTTCCGAATTTTTTTCGTTGATAGGGTTGTCGCTATTTTCTAGAGGTTCCTCAGTGTTGCTACCTTTTTCAGTATTTTCTTTGTTCATTTATTTTCAATCACAGGATGATGATTGTTGGGTGATGGTTTGTGAGAGAATTCTGGCTGTGAAATCAACTACTGGGATCACTGTTTGATAATCCATATTGGTAGGCCCGATTACTCCGATGGTACCGAGGACGTTGTTTTGATCACTATACTGGGCCTTGACCATCGTACAGTCCTGGAAGCTTTCCAACTCATTTTCGATCCCAATATAAATTTGGATTCCATCGGCTTCCACGGCGGAATCGAGCAAATTCATGATCATCGACTTGTGCTCGAAGGCATCCATTAATCCACGGGCACTGTTCAGATTCCTGAAGCGCTCACTAAAAATCAGGTTGTGCTGGCCTTCGATATAAACTTCCGGAGCATTTTCCAATTCGAAAGCTTTTTTCCCTAGTCGAACGGCTTGGGCTAACAGGCGGTCGTAACGTTCCTTATCTTCGACCATGCTTTCGAGAATCTGCTGTCGAATATCATGAAGACTCCGATTGTGGAACTGTTCGTTTAAGAAACTGGAGACTGTGTTGAGAAAGTCCTGCGAAAGATCCTCTGTTGTTGCAATGATCTTGTTCCGGACTTGGCCGTTGCGGGTGACCAGGACAACCAAAATCTGTTGGGAACTTAGGCGAATAAACTCAATTCTTCTTAGAATGCTCGTCTCAACTCTTGGGGAACTGGTTAAGCAGACAAATTGAGTTAATCCTGCAAGCAGGCGGGTCGTACTGATCAAAAGATCCTCGACCTGACTCATCCCACCTTCCTGAGTTACCTCCTGAATCCTTTTCTGCAGCTTGCGAGTAAGTTGGTTAGCCACAACTACTTGATCAACATAAAACCTGTAAGCTTTGTCAGTGGGAATCCGGCCTGCAGATGTATGCAACTGCATCAGGAAGCCCATGTCTGAGAGATCAGACATGATGTTCCGAATTGTCGCTGGGGATAACCCCATCTCCAAGGACTTTGAAAGGGAGCGCGACCCAACGGGTTCGTTACTAGTTATGTAACCCTCAATGATCCCGCGTAGGACTCGTTGGGTACGTTCGTCAATCGACTCCTTGGTCTCCAACCGTTGAACCGTTTTCGACATAAAGCTCTCTCAAGTAGCTTATTAGCACTCATCAGCTGATAGTGCTAATAATTAACATTCGAATGGATGGTTGTCAAGGGAAATGACGGGAATAGGTGATGTTCTCCGTCGAAGTTTTTAGTGGACAAAGTCCATTGATTTTCAGGGTTCTGAGAGTCCCAACAAATTTCGAAAGGTTTCTGGATCATCTAATTTTCTTTCCAGCCGTCTACGAAATTGGGGGAAGGAGATTCGATGGCTGCTTTCCACTTGAAGATCTTGGTTGCTGTAGACGCGAGGATCCAAATTCTGATCAATCAACCACTCCAGCCAACTGTTGTAATCCTGATATAAATCCTCTGGAGGCAGTTGAAATCCAGTCGAGGTTTCATTGATCTCTTGTGTCAGTTCAAATCCCTCATCTTCTTCAATTTCTGTTACATCCGGCGTTAATCCAGGCATCTTGGTCGTGGGTGGTGCTGGTGAAAAACCTGTTCTGTAGTGCAGACGAAAGGTCTCAAGCAGATCATGCAACCTATCTGTGGGAACAACCCTTCGCTCCAGACGATGAGAAAACTGAAGGAACGAAATCGGTCGGGAACTTTCAACTCTGAGGTTTTCTGCTGAAAGTTCCTGAAGATTCAGCCCAATTGAATAGAGATGATCGCACCATTCATTGAACCCCAGATATGCTTCGTCCAGTGGCCTTACAGGGAAGGCCTGATTTTCATCAAAACTTTCCGGAACATAGGTCTTGGGCTTTAGCTCTGGAGGTGGACGGAAACGTAGCTCATTTTCTAGCGTTTGGCTCATCATCGGATTGGAAGGCGCCGGAGGTGGGGCTTGTGGCGGTGGCTGTTTGAGAGGACTCCCACCAGGTAGTGGAGGTGATGGCAGCGGTACACGCCTAGGCTGCTGGATGGATTGTTGCTCAATTTGTTCCAGTCGCCCTTTCACCTTGTCAACCTCCTCTGCAAGGCGCAGCAAAGCCTGGTGAGTGCCCGCTAGATCTTCTTCAGTGAGATACTTATGTTGCTCTGGTTGCTCAGCTTTGGATTTTGTTGAAGTGAGTTTAGTAGAAGTCCAATCAGTTGGGAGCAAACAAAGACTATGTGCTTCCACCCAGTTTGGGGTAGTCAGCTTACTTTCCCAGTCGGGTAAGCGAGCCAGTGCAGTTTCACAGAAGTGTAAAAATGTCTGATAGTTTATTCGATCTTCAGGAGACACCTTTTCTGGTCGGTTCACTCTCAGAGGACACTGTATTTGTTCCAACCATTTGATCCACTCCTGCCAGGTCTTCTGGGATTCCTTTCGTTGCCAGTGTTCAACCAGTCGGTTTTCCAGTTGATCTAGAGCCTTCATGATGCCTTTCTTGCAACTTCCATCATCAAATAAAGAGCCAACTCCTGAAGATCAACTTTCACTCGATACTGTTTTAGAAGGCCTCCGATCGAAATCAAAACTCTTCCCATCAGTACAAAATTGTCGGGAAGTTTTACTTCCGCCCTTCTCATGATGCGCATATGAGTTTCCATCTGGCTCAGCCCTGCAAATTCAGCTGGATCTCTTTCGAAAAGTAATTTTAGCAATAATGGACCGTCGGGGACATCAAATCCAGCCTTGCGCAATAATGAATCAAATTCTGATTGCTGACGATTAAAAAGTGCCACCAAGACGTTTCGGTAGGCCTCACACTCGGCGTCCGTCAACTGAGCGACAGCTCCAAAATCCAGCAGAGCTAGCTTCCCTTGAGGGGTTACAAAGAAATTTCCAGGATGAGGATCTGCGTGGAACAAGCCGGTGACAAAGATTTGCTTGATGAAGCTCCTTACCAATGATTGCAGCAGTGGCTCAGCAGCACTTGGCACATCAGCTAGGAAATACCGAAGAGGTTGACCTTCGACAAAACTCATAGCCAATACTTCTTTACTCAGGAGATCGGGAATCAGTACTGGAAACACCCACTCCTCTGCTTCATATAGAGCAAGGAATTTTGTTAGGTTTGCCGCTTCATGGTAGTAGTCCAATTCTTGCCGGATATTCCTGCTGAGCTCTCCCACAGTCTGGCCAACGTTCCAACCTTCTGCCCAGCGTTGAAGTAAGGGTGCGATGCGCTTGAAAAACAACAGGTCCGCTTCAATCTTCTCTGCAGCATCCGGCAATTGAATTTTTAGTGCGACAAGAGAGCCACCTCTAGTTTTTGCTCGGTGAACTTGTGCAATGGATGCTGTTGCTAACGGTACTGGCTCAACGTCATCGAATCGTAGTCTCCAATCGGCACCATAACACTGGAATAGCTGTTTTTCGATCTCTTCCCATAACACGCTTGGAGCCTGATCCTGAAGCTCTGCTAGCTGATCTACATAGGTTTCTGGGAGCCAATCTCCTTGACAGCTAAGGAATTGAGCGGCTTTTACCCATGCACCACCTTGTCTACGGCAAAGCTCAGCCAGCTCGGTAGCATTCTTCTGATGAAGGGACTGAGTTTCTTCTGAAATTTCGTTGGGCTCTAGTACAGGAAGGCGAATTTTCTGAAATGCGTAGGTTCGAGCTGCAATACTGAGGAGTGTTTGGCCAGCATCAAAATAGCGGCTTCCATGGGAATACCACTGGTTCAAATTGTCTGACTGGCTGATGAGTTGTCGGAAAGCTTCAGGGGCATCTGTCTGCATCCAGTCAAGAAAACCATCTCCCCAGCCCTTCCATCGTTTGGACCATTCTTCAGGGATGCCGGCTTCATCTGCCCAGTCTGAAACAGTTTGATGGGCTTTGACCAGCCAACGGTGGGAATCACGGAACCAGTTGTCTGCCATTGACCCAAAATTGGTTTATGAGGTGAGCCTCAGGTTGCTAGAACATGTTAGGTGAGAAGTCTTCTAGCAAAATTGCGATGCTAAGGGAAGCAAAGTTTAACAGGAAAGCTTGTAGCCCAGTGTCAACAGGGCAACTTCTCGGAAGTGTTTGACGAAATGGATTGTCAAATTTTTACGCAAGTGTGCTGGAAGTTCCTCGAATTGAGAACGGTTTGCTTCAGGAAAAATCAGTGTATTGATCCCTGCGAGCTTTGCTCCAACGACTTTTTCTCGAACACCGCCGATGGGGAGGACTTGTCCGCTTAGGGTTAGTTCTCCAGTCATTGCAATAGACGCTGGAACAGCTTGTTGGATAGCAAGTGACAGCAGGCTGGTGGCCATGGCTATTCCTGCTGAAGGGCCATCTTTGGGTGTGGCCCCCTCTGGAACGTGCAGGTGGATCGTATTTTTCTTGAAGAATTGCATCTTGCCTGGAACTTCACGTAGCAACGATTGGACGTAACTATGGGCTATTGAGGAGGATTCCTTCATCACATCCCCAAGTTGTCCTGTCAATTTAAATTCTCCTGAGTTCCCATTGAGCATAATTGATTCAATGGGCAGAGTGGAGCCCCCAGTTGGCGTCCAAGCGAGACCCCGCACAACTCCGGGCAATTCCAAGCGCTTGTACGCATCTTCAGGATACTCAGGCTGTCCCAGAAAATCGTGAAGCTGCTCGCGCAGGATGACAACCTTTTTTTTGTCTCCCTTGGCTACGCGCATTGCCACACGTCTTGTGATGGACCGAAGTTTTTTCTCCAGATTACGAACTCCGACCTCACGGGCATATTCCACGGTCAACTGCTTCAGTGTCTCTTTCGGTAGCTCGAGGTTTTCCTCAGTGAGCCCATGATCTGGGAGGATTTTTGGAATCAGGTGACGCTGGGCGATCTTCAATTTTTCTTCGATTACGTAACCGGACAACCTTAGAGTCTCCATCCGATCAATCAAAACCGGGGGAATGGTATCGAGGCTGTTAGCTGTGGCTACGAAAAGTACGTTTGATAGGTCAAAACGCAGATCAAGATAGTGGTCGAGGAAATCCTTGTTCTGCTCAGGATCGAGCACTTCTAAAAGAACAGAGTAGGGGTCTCCTCGGAAGCTCCGACCAGCCTTGTCCAATTCGTCTAGCATGATCACTGGATTCGCTGTCTTAGTAGTCCGTAAGGCTTGGATCAGCCGCCCAGGCATGGCCCCGATGTATGTTCGTCGGTGACCCTTCAATTCATTTTCATCACTCATCCCACCAACGGAGAAGCGATAAAATTCTCGACCCAGCGCAGAGGCTATTGATTTGCCAAGTGATGTTTTTCCAACACCCGGGGGGCCCACAAGACAAAGAATCCCACCTCGCATACCGCCCCGAAGTTTGCTGACTGCAATGAACTCAAGAATACGTTTTTTTACATCGCCCAGACCATAGTGATCGTGGTTGAGGACACGCTCTGCTTGGGAAATGCCGAGCTTGTCTTTTGAATAGACTCCCCAAGGTAAAGAGGCAATCCAGTCAAGATATTGATGGACGATTTGAGATTCAGGTGAAGAGTCATCCATGAATTCATAGCGTCCCAATTCCTGGATCACCCGTTCTTTTGCTTCCTCCGTGAGTGTCAATTCCGAAAAGCGTTCTCGAAAACGATCCAACTCCATCTGTTTGCGATCTTGCTCTAACCCTAATTCATGTTTAATTTCACGAAGTTGTTCTCGGAGAAAAAACTCTCTTTGATGCTTGGAGAGCCGCTCATCAATTTTCTGACTGATCTTCTCTTTGAGCAGACTCAGGTCATATTCCTCCCTCAACAACAGTAGAGTCTGCTCCATTCGCTCTTGGATATCTTGGGTCTCCAGAATTTTTTGTAGGGCCTTGCTTTTGGCGTTAGTCATCGAGGCAGCCAAATCAGTCAGCTTGATGGGTTCGTCTAGATTGACCTGAGAAAGAAGGTGATGCATCTCCTGAGAGAAGGTTGGATTATGGGGAATCAGTTCCTTCAAAGTAGAAACTATAGCAGCTGCAGAGGCACGCAACTGCTCTGTCATTTCAGGGGGTGCTTCTTCGATGTAATCTACCTCAGCACTGTAGTGCTGGTCATCTGGATGAAACCTCCGCACCTTGAACCGCTTCAGAGTGCTCAGCATGAATTGGCAGCTCTCATCCGGTAATTCCACCCAGTGCAGGACATACGCAACGGTTCCTACACGGTAAAGTTGTGAAGCAGACTCGATTTGACGTTGTTCTCCCTCTTCATCGCTTTCGTTAGGTTTGGCCATCACGAGACCGATGATTTTTTCTTCACGGATTTGATCACGAATCCAGCGGCTGACCATACTGTCAGCACCAACCATCGTTAGAATTCCAGGGAAAATCGGACGCTGATAAACTGGAAAGATTGGAATGCGATTAGGTAGATCAGCCACCGTGATGACCGTTCCTTCCGAATCAACAAGAAGAATCCGATCTTTTTTGTTGGCTTGGTTGCCGTTGGCGGCTTTCTTTCGAGCCATTTTCTCGGTTGGCTGGAGTTAGTAAGTCAGAGAGAACAAATTAGTGAAGCTTTCTCTCTGTAATCAGATTTGAAGGTCTGCTTCAGGAAGTCAGTTGGTGAGCTGTCGCAGCTGCCATGAAGTCATAGAGATCCGGCAGCAGTTCTGTCGGATTGTCCAACAGACCCTCCACGAGCATTGCACTTCGGAAGAGTTGTTCCACGGCTTGGCCGAAAAATTCTGATTTAGGATTTTCTTCAGCCAGCTTCGCCAAGTTCTGCAAGATCGGGTGTTTCAGATTAACTTCTAAATTGCGTTTGCTGATCTGATATTCCTCGTTGACCATCTTCATCATGCGCTCCATATGAGCGCTCATGTTCTCCTGCGGATTGACGAGGGAGCAAGGGCTATCTACCAGTCTCTTGGACGCAATCACATCTTTAATTCGATCACCAAGCTGTTGCTTGATCTTGTGGAGCAGAACTTCTCTCTGCTCTGTACTCATTTGAGAGTTGTCTTCGACTGAGTCTGGCATATCAATATCTGCCTGGGAGATGCTTTTGAAGGCTTTCCCATCATAATCCCGCAGCTCGTTCATCAAGAAATCGTCGATGTGATCATGTAGGAACAGCACTTCTAAGCTTTGCTTGCGGAAGTACTCAAGATTCGGATGATGTTGTAAGGATTCTCTAGACGGCCCCACAATATAATAAATCTCTTTTTGCTCATCACGCATCCGACTCACGTAATCTTTTAATGAGACATCAGCCGTAGCTCCTTCACTCAATGAAGAGTTGAAACGTAGGAGGTCCATGAGCTTACTGCGGTTACCGAAATCAGCTGAGACTCCCTCTTTCAGCAGCACACCAAATTCCTTCCAGAACTGGCTGTAGGACTCTGAATTGTTATCAGCGAGTGTTTGAAGTTCTTTCAAGAGTCGTGTGGTGAGGCTTTTCTTGATGCGTTCCACCAATGCGTTTTGCTGGACACTCTCTCTGGAAACATTGAGGGGGAGATCTTCAGAGTCAACCACTCCTTGAACGAAGCGTAAGTAGGGTGGGAGTAGGCCATTATGCTGAGACTGAATCAACACTTTTTGGGCATAAAGGGCCAAGCCTTTCCCCTCGCGTGCGTAGAGCACTTCATTAGTAATCTTTTGTGGAATGTAAAGCAGAGCGTAGTACTGAATCGGTGCATCAATCGACAAGTGCAGATGTTGCAGGGCAGGCTGATGATCGTAACTAATCTGCTTGTAAAACTCTTCGTAGTCCTTCTGGCTGACTTCCTCTTTAGACTGTGTCCAAATGGCAGTCACTTTATTGATGGTCTCTCCCTTGAGTTGAATTGGATGAGGGACATAATTGGAATATTTGCTGACGATCGATTTCAGTCGGTATTCATTACAGAATTCTTTGGCCTCATCTTTCAGATGTATCACTATCTTTGTTCCACGCTCTTCCTTGCTAGCTGGTGCTAGTTCGTACTGACCACTTCCACTGGAATTCCATGACCAAGCTTGGCTATCGGGAAGCCAAGAACGGGTGGTTAGCTCCACCTTATCAGCTACCATGAAGACCGCATAGAAACCCACCCCAAATTGACCAATGAGATTCTGTACGGCTTGTTTAGATTGCTGAGCCTCCCTCAAAAATTTGAGAGTTCCTGAACTGGCTATGGTTCCCAGATTTTCGATCAATTCTTCACGAGTCATCCCACAACCAGTATCCTCAATAGTGATCGTTTGCTGGTCTTCGTCGAAGGATAATTCGATTTGCAGGGATGCATCTGGATTTAGCAGTTGGTCTGCCGAAGTGAGTGCAAGGAACTGAACTTTACTCAGTGCATCGGCGGAATTCGACAGCAGTTCCCTCAAAAAGATCTCTCGCTCGGTGTACAGGGAGTGTACGAGAATATCGAGCAGCTTCTGCATCTCCGCCTGATACTCATGTACCTCGGGTTGTGGCGTGGATTGGGCTGAACTCAAGGATCCTCCTTAAAATCTATAATAAAAATAAGTTGATGGTGAGTCGGCAATGCGACAAAAGAAGCAAACTTAATAGCTTAACAAACGATCTTCGAAAGAGAAAGTCACTTTGCGGGATAAATCAATCAGAGGGTGGCAGGTGCTCCTGAATCCAATCGGGTACTGGGACTGGTTTTTCCTGCTTGATGCAAACCAACTCGATCAAGGCTTTGACAAGAGTTTGTTGATCAGAGGAGCGTACAATGTTTTGTAGAAATTGAACACGATAGGGACTGGTCAGAGTGGGTTGTGTTTGCACTTCTAGGCGATCTCCCAAAACAGCGCCGCGTCGGAAATTCATCTCAGCTCGGTAGACTACGAAAGAGAGGTTTTCCTGCTGATGAATTTGGTAGAGTCGTTCTGCGCCTAGAATCTCCGAACGGGCTCTTTCACAATATTTTAGATAGTTCGCATGATAGACCACCCCAGTTATATCCGTGTCTTCGTAGTAGACGGTGACTGGGAAGCGAAACAGGAGACTTTCAGTCATGTCGTTCCAGAATTCGGGCCTCTGTCCTACCTTGCTCTTCATCAACTTTCCAAAGCAGTGCCCCTCCAATCAAGAAAAGAATGGAGATGGAAGCAATGCTCCAGCGGGCTGCTTCTTGTCCAACAGATTCAAGTTCGGCTGCTGAGGGACTGTCTCCTAACAGCCATCCTTTGGCCATCAGGGCAGTCATTCCCATTAGCAAGGGCCCAATGATAGCGGCGGACTTTCCGAGCGTGTTATAGAAGCCGAAGTACTCCGCAGTTTGATTTTTCGGGATGAGACGAGCGTAAAACGATCGACTGAGCGCTTGAACTCCGCCTTGGGCAATTCCAATTAGGACAGCAAGGCCATAGAACTCAAATTGACTCTTCATTTGAGTACCCCAGATGGTCACCATGAGATAAATGCCAATGCCAACTAAAATTGATTTGCGACAGTCCCAACGTGTACCCAGTCTGCCAAAGAAAAGTGCTGCGGGAAAGCCTATGAACTGTACCAATAGCAAGGCTGTGATCAAATCACTTGATGAAAAACCAATGGAGAGACCGTAGTCGACAGCCATTCGAATCACAGTGCCCACCCCGTCAATGTAAAACCAGTATGCTGCCAAGAATAGGAAAAGTGTTCGTAGGTGTCTTATTTTACGGAAGGTTTCAGCAAGTTGTTGAAATCCAGCAAGAATTGAACTCCCCTTCGTAGGGGTCCCTTGGCTGACTTCGGGAACCCAGAGTAGTGTGAAAACGCTGAATATACCCCACCACACGGCTACTGTTAAAAAAGACAGCCTCACCGCTTCTGCAGGACCTGCTAATCCAAACCAATCGGGTTGCAGTGTCATTAAGACGTTGATCAGAAAAAGGAGCCCCCCACCCAGATAGCCAAGGGCATAGCCAAAGCTTGAAATACGGTCGAGTTGATCATCGGGAACCAAGTCTGCAAGCATCGCATCATAAAAGATGTTCCCACCGGCAAATCCCAAAGAGCCCAAAACGTAGACCAATACAGCCCATTCCCACTGACCCTGCTCAATAAAGTAAAGCCCTGCACTCATAAACACCCCAAGATAGGTGAACACTGCGAGCAATGGCTTCTTCAGACGACCTCGATCAGCAATTGCACCAAGAATGGGGGCAGTCAGAGCAATCAGTAAGCTAGATAAGGAATTCGCAAAACCAAGCTGAGCTGTACTGACACTGACATCTGCTCCAGCACTCCAAAATTGCTTAAAAAAGATAGGAAAAAAACCCGCGATCACAGTGGTAGCAAACACGGAGTTAGCCCAATCATATAGTGCCCAACCCCAAATTGACTTTCGTGAAGCTTCCATAGAAGTGCTGTTTGAAGCGAATATTTAGTGGTTGCCGAAAGTGTTAGAGCAACTTTTCAATATCATTCAGAAGTTGTGGATGATTCGGTGAGACTGCCGAAGGGTATCGAGCAATGACCTGTCCTTTCCTGTCGACAAGGAACTTCTCAAAGTTCCAGCGTACTTCTCCACGCATTGCTTGGTAGGCGGATGAATTAGTCAAAAACTCATAAACGGGCTGTTTGTTGGATCCCGTCACTGAAGAACTAGCAAATAAGGGAAAGCTGATTCTGTAGCCCTCACAGAATTCCTTGATTTCTTCATTACTGGATAATTCCTGATAGAAATCATTGCTCGGAAAACCGAGCACTACAAATCCTTGATTGCGGTATTTCTGAAAGATTTCCTCCATCGCTTCATATTGAGGAGTGAATCCACATCGAGAGGCTGTGTTGACCACGAGTACCACCTTGCCCTTGAATTCACTGAGCGGCAGCTCAGAACCGTCGATGTCAGGGGCGGTTAGTTCAAACAGATTTGCCGCAGATACGCTGGTTATCGATGTCCAAAGGAACAAGGCACTGAGCAGAAGACGCATAGGACCTCTTGAAAAAATTTATTGGGATGGTGTCAGGATCTACTGGAGTAAGAGAAATTTTCCAGATTCTAGCGTAGGAGATTGTGTAAGGCAGGTCAATGGCTGAGGACAGCTTCCGCAGAAGCTGTCCTTAGGCTCATGGTTTTCAGGCGGTTTCTTCTTCGTTCGTTTCCTCTTCTCCACCCTCTTCTTCTTCTTCAACAGCTCCTTCTGCTGTGAAGTGAGCATTCTTAATCTCGATAATGCTCAGACCGAGGCGTCTTTCCTCAGGATCAATTTTGATCACACGAGCCCGCACTTCTGTATCGACTGGATAGAAGTCCGTGATCTTATTCTTAGGAACGCTGCCATCAATTTCTGAGATGTGAACCAGTCCCTCAACTCCCTCTAGAACTTCCACGAAAATACCGAAATCAGTGATATTGACTACCCGTCCGACTACCTCTTGATTCAAGGGGAAACGATCGTCCAGATTTCTCCAAGGATCTTCCGTCAGCTGCTTGATCCCCAACGAAAGACGCTCTTGCTCAACATCAATATTTAGGACCTTAACTTCGATTTCCTCGCCTTTGCGAGCGATCTCTGAAGGCTTTCTTTGGCGCTGAGCCCAGGAAATATCGGATACATGGACGAGACCATCAATACCTTCATCAAGCCCAACAAAGATACCGAAGTCTGTAATGTTTCTCACTCGACCAGTGACAACTGATCCGATGGGGTATCGGTCTAAAGCTAGTCGCCAGGGATTCGGTTCGGCTTCTTTCATGGACAGAGAGATGCGCTTGCGTTCCACATCGATTTCCTTGACCACAGCGTCGACCTCTTGACCAAGATGCACCACCTTGGAGGGATGTCGAATTTTCTTGGTCCAAGACATCTCGGAGACGTGAATCAAGCCCTCTACACCTGGTTCCAACTCAATAAAGGCACCGTAATCCGTGAGGCTAACAATACGTCCTGTAATTTTAGTTCCAGCAGAATAGTTCTCGGAAACTGATTCCCAAGGATTCTGAGTCTTCTGCTTGAGTCCCAAGGATACTTTCTGCTCATCTGGGTTGTACTTCAGAACAAGTACTTCAACCTCGTCCCCAATGCTAAACATTTCTGAGGGGTGAACGATACGTCCCCAGGTCATATCCGTGATGTGCAGCAATCCGTCTACTCCGCCCAAATCCACAAAGACACCGTAGTCGGTAATGTTCTTGACGACACCAAGAATATTTGCACCTTCATGCAGAATTTCGAGGGTCTTCTTGCGCTTCTCTTCTCGATCAATTTCCAACAATGCTCTTCGGGAGAGGACAATGTTTCCACGCTTCTGGTTAAACTTGAGAATTTTGAAGTCGAAGGACTCACCCAGAAGTTTGTCCAAGTTGCGTACTGGACGAAGATCTACCTGTGAACCTGGTAAGAATGCTTTGACACCAATATCGACGGATAGACCACCCTTAATTCGGTTGATGATTGCTCCGGTAACGATTCCATCTTCTTCGTAAATTTTGCCAATTTTCTCCCAGACCCTAAGCTTCTCAGCCTTTGTTTTGGAGATGCTCGTGATTCCATCGTCTTCTTCCAAGGCCTCAACATAAACCTCGACCTGATCACCAATATTGGCTGTCAGGGTGCCTTCGGAGTTCTGAAATTCTTCGGTGGGGATCAGACAATCTGATTTGAAGCCGATGTCGACAGTTACGTAGTCCTTGCCGATAGTAGTGACAACACCGGTGATGATTTCTTGTTCGCTGATGCCAACAAGGGTCTCATCGTAAAGCAGGTCAAAGTCTTCGCTTTCCTCAAAGAAAACGATTGGTTCAAGTTCAGTAGAAGTGGAGATTGATTCGGTCACGAAGTAGCCTCAATTTAAGGAAACGGAAGTGCTTGCCGATGCACGACCGGTTGAGGTTAAAAAGCGCGGCATCCGTGCAGGGAGTGCTCCCTGATCATTCCGCAAATAATGGGCAAAAGGAACTTAATATACCTGTCAAATGCTGCTTTGGTCAAGCCGATTCAACGGTAGTTGATAAACTGCATATCAAAGTCGAAATCGGCATCCTTTAATCCTTGGATGACCACCTGTAGATCATCTTTGCTCTTGCCAGTCACGCGAACCAAATCCCCATTCACTTGGGGTTGGACTTTCACTTTCAAGTTCTTGATTTGCTGATTAATACTTTTACATTGCTCTTTAGAAAGCCCCTGTTGAATTGAAATTTTCTTTTTCAGAACTTTTCCAGTTGGTTCGGTTTTTCCGTAAACGAGGCTTTTGACAGGCACGTTGCGTTTGAGCATCTTGGTCAAAAGGATGTCAGTCACGGCCTGCAATTTATACTCATCTTCAGCAGTCAATTGCAGACTAGGTTCTTCTTTGTCCAGATCGATTTCGGCTGTAGAACCCCGGAAGTCATAGCGGGTGGTGATCTCCCGTTTAGCTTGATCAACTGCATTTGTCACTTCTTGAAGATCAACTTGACAGACCACATCAAAGGAGTAACTGGATGCCATAATAAGTACTCATTTAAGTTGTTCGGTCAGCAAACTTTCTGTGAAAGTGCTGCCTTGATAAAGCCGTCCAAATCACCATTCAGAACAGCCTCCGAATTTCCCGTCTCAAAGCCAGTTCGATGATCTTTGACCATCTGGTATGGATGCAGCACATAACTTCGAATTTGGCTACCCCAGGCAATGTCTTGCTTTTGGCTATTTTGCTCATCTTTTTCTGCATTGAGGAGCGCTTGCTCGCGCTCATAAAGTCGAGCTTTGAGGATTTTCATTGCAGAAGAGCGGTTCTTGTGTTGGGAGCGTTCATTTTGGCACTGGACAACAATTCCAGTTGGGAGATGTGTGATCCGTACAGCGCTGTCTGTGGTGTTCACATGCTGCCCACCAGCCCCACTTGCCCGATAAGTATCTACCTTCAAATCATCAGTCCTGATGTCAATCTCAATTTCTTCATCGATGTCCGCATAGACAAATACGGAAGCAAATGAGGTGTGCCTTCGCTTGTTGGCATCGAAAGGTGAAATTCTTACAAGTCGATGAACCCCAATTTCTGCACGCAAACGTCCATAGGCATGTACTCCTTTCACAGCAAAAGTTGCTGATTTTAAACCTGCCTCCTCGCCCGGCTGATAATCCATCACTTCCACAGAATAATTGTGATCGTTTGCCCAGCGAAGGTACATGTTGTGAAGCATAGACGCCCAATCCGTGGATTCGGTGCCTCCAGCTCCTGGATGAATATTGACGATAGCGTCTTTTTCATCGTTCTCCCCACTGAACAGGCTGAAGATTTCGAGACTATCGAGCTTCAGTTGCAGGTTTGTGAGGTTTGTCTGGATTTCCTTAAGAAGATCGGTGTCTTCTTCCTCACGATAAAGCTCTGCGGCGGTCTCTAAGTCATCTTGGAGTTGACGCATTTTGTTGAGGTTTTCGAGCAAATCGCCCAACTGCGCAGCTTCTTTCAGTAGGGTAGTACGTTCTTCGGCAGGTAATTCCCAGAAGTCACCTCGTGAGGAGCGACCTTCCAGTTCTTTCAGATGTTCAGTTTTGGCAGGGACTTCAAAGATACCCTTCTAGCTTGCCCAATCGCTCTGAGATGCCGACGATTCGGCCACTAATCTCTTCGCTCAACATGGTGTAAACCTTTCAACGATTAGAAAATGCTGTTTAAGAATAAGATTGTAAAACACATTATTATCAAGAAAAATTAGTTCGAACATCAAGCTGAAACCCTCTGGATTAAGTTAGACTATCTTTCGTTTACTCATCCCAGTTACCTCAAACACATTTTTTAAATAATGCGATTCATCCACATTATTGGCTTCATATTGCTCTGCCTATCTAGTTGCCAGTTGCCTGTGATCACCGGCAAAAACAACTTTTTTGATTATCGAAATGAACGGGTAGCTATCATAGGTTTTAAGGCGGCCGATAGCGTCCCAGAGAATGTTTGGGATGGAATGCTGAATACCGCCAGGCAGCAAATTCAGGATCATCCAGAGGTAAACCAGGCTTTTTTTGCTAAGGATGCACCAGCTGCTCGAGTGCCCGAATCAAACCTTGCGGTACGCTTACAACGCTTCACAACGACTCTCGCTTTGACAGGAATAGCTGATCGAGATCTGGCTCTCCCTCTTCAGGAGGATTTGGATGCAAATCTGCTATTTCTGCTGCAACTCGAGGATTATCCATGTAGCAAAGATTGTCCGGGAAAACGTCAATTCTTGATGCGATTGAAGCTATTGGATTTTCAGTCTGATGAAACCTTGTATCAGGCTCGTCTTAATTATCAGCTAAACAAGGACGAGGAAGAGACACAGGCACTTTCTGAATTGATCACCAACTGGAATGGGCGTTTGTTGAATCGCTGGGCAGCAGATTTCAAAACTCCCTGGCATCGCTGGCGATACGAAAATCTGAAGCCTTTGGCTGCCAATGCGGGTAAGCCGGAATGAGTGTTGGTCAAAAAATGAACTTCGACTGGATGGGTTATCAACTCTATCTTTTCGATCTTGACGATACTTTGTTGATGACTCGTGCGGCGATTCGGGCAAGTTGGCGCAAAACTCTGCAGCATCCGAGGTTGACAGGTAAAAGTGTAGAGGAGTGGATAGAGACCCTCCGAGGGTTCACTTTACTCTATGGTACTACTGCAGATCAGGAGTATTGGCAAGCATTTGCTGTTGAAGTTACAGGCGAGTTGATCAAACCCCATCCCTTCGGAGAAGAACTCTGTAGGACAAATCGAGAGAACTATTGGCAGGTGCTCCAACCCGCTCCTAACATCCCTAACATCCTCGACCGTCTACGCGAAGAAGGCCGTCAGTTGGCACTGATCACCAATGGGCTGATTGAACTACAAACCCAAAAATTATTTAGAGCTGGGCTAGCCGATTACTTCCAAGAACACGTCTATTGCTCCGATCAATATGCTTGGGCTCATCAAAAACCTTCTCCGCACATGCTGAACCAAGTCCTGGAGAAGTGCGACATGAGTCCTGAAGAAACTGTGTTCTTTGGGAACGCTTCGATTGATGTGCTCGCCGGCAACATGGCTGGGGTGACCACTGTCGCAGTCGCTGAGTTTAATAACCCTCGTGAGCTACGATTACTGACAGCTGATTACCATCTTAGTGAGTGGCCAGCAGAGATCTGACTCAACTTGCATTCGCGATCCTCACAACTGGAACTCCTGCTTTTCTTCCTTCACTCCTAATCAATTCCTTTGAATGAAATTAGAACACGGTTGGCGCATGCCTGCTGAATGGGCCCTTCATCAATGTTGTTGGATCGCTTGGCCATGCAGAGAGGCTACGTTTCATGGCAGGTTTGAAGAAGCAAAGAGAGATGTAGCTGCAGTTGCACGGAGCATTGCCAGTGCTGAAAACGTCAAATTACTTGTTAGAGAAGCAGATTTTGAGGAAGCCACTCAACTTTGTGGGCCTGCTGTGCAGCTTGTCAAATTTGAACTCAGTGACTCTTGGACAAGGGATTCTGGGCCCAGCTTTGTCTTAAATGAACTCAATGAATTGGCGGGAGTTGACTGGTACTTCAATGCCTACGGGAGTCTTGCTCTTCAAGAAGATGGTTCACCTGTTTCAGATCCAGAATTTGCCAATGATCAAACTTTGGCAAAACGGATTCTGGAGAGTGAGGAAATTCCACGTTTGATTGCTCCCTTGGTGTTAGAGGGAGGCAGCATTCATGTGGACGGTAGCGGAACTTTGCTTACCACGGAACAATGCCTATTGAGCCGAAATCCTGGTGAGACCCAACTGGAAATTGAAGGATTTCTATCGGAATTTTTAGGAATTTCTAAGCCAATCTGGCTTGGAGAGGGACTGCAAGATGATGAAACCAATGGACATGTGGATAATCTTGCTTGCTTTGTAAATGAAGGGGTCGTTTTGGCTCTGAACTGCGAAGATTCCCAAGACCCGAACTATGAACCTCTCAAAGACAACCTGCAGCGCCTTCGGTTGGCAACAGACGCACATGGACGTTCGCTAGAGGTCTTTACGATCAATCAGCCGCCTGCAGCTTTTCGAAAGAATGGAGATCGGCTGAGTCAATCCTATTTGAATTTCTATCTAGCCAATGGTGCGGTGATCTGTCCGGCATTTGGATATACGACAGAAGATGAATCTGCTGTGGAAAGACTGTGCAGCTTATTTCCAGATCGAAGAGTCATTCCAGTTTCCATCTCGAACCTGATTCATGGTGGAGGAGGAATCCATTGCATCACTCAACAGCAGCCAGTTGGGCGAAATTCAGTCAGTCCCAAAACATCTTGACTACAAACGTAACCAGCTCATTTCATGGGGTACGTTGCCTAATTCGATGATCCGTTTGATACCTAGATCATCGTGATTGGCTACCACGTCCAAAGGCTGAATTTCTGTATTATGCTCATCACCTCTGCCGACTAATGCCGTGTGGTAGCTCGCGGATAGAGGCATTAGTGCTGCCCCAGTACTCCCCTGTAAATCAGCCTGTCCGTAGCACAGACAAAAGTATGCTTGATTGGGTTCTCCAAGCCAATCAGCTTCTGCATGGAATACAGTTCCTTTGACACCCACCTGAAGCGCAGGCATTCGAAGTCGGTACTTCCGATTTCTTTTCTGAGTGATGGCTGCTGTGACGCTTCCCCTTTCCAAGTTGATTTGTCCACCTTCTTTCTTAAGAATCAGTTGTGCTCTAGCGTAGCTGTTAAGTTGGAAGGCGCTTTGGTCTGGAGCCCCCAGAATCACTTCACTGTCCTTATCCACCTCGACAACCTCACCACTGAATACCTGATCACCAACCTTCAATTGTTTTTGCGTCTGGGCTATTCCACGTAAAGCAAGAACTTGCAGAGTGTCAGCTTGTATTTTGGACGATTCCTGAGCCCTCAGATCTATCGGTGAGGCCAAAGAATTACTTTTCTGGCAAGAACCCAATGCCAAGAGTGAGATAGCTTGAAGGCTTCTCTTCAGCAATTTGCGGCGGTTACAGCAACAGGAATACATAAAATCAATCTTTGAAGACCTGTTGATAAGCACAATAGTCCGTCAAGGCTTTTTCTTCACAACGAATTCGATGAAAGAGAAGCATGGCGTTGGCAATCGAGAAGAAGATGGAGGTCCAGATTGCAGAATGCAACAAAGGAAAAAAAGCAATTTCCAGGACTACACCAAGGTAGTTGGGATGACGAAAGTAGCGATAGAGGCCACTGCGAAGAGCTTCTTTCCCAGGAACCAGAACAATTTTAGTGTTCCAATGCGTTCCCAAAGTCAAAATGGCATGATAGCGAAGACCCTGCCCGATGATGACAAGAATCATTGATGGCCCAGCGAGTTGCCATGAAAATTCCCTATCCAGGATCCAAACTTCCAAGAGCATCGATAGTATCCAGCCACTATGCAGAGCAACCATTACTGGATAATGTCTCGGAAAAAACTCCTCACCACCACTTTCCAGCAAAATTTTGATGTTTTGCTGGCTCCGCTTGAGTTCCCAAAAGCGTTGCAGAACGAGTAATCCAACGAATCCACTGAACAGTAGCGCACTGCTCATGCGGACTTGCGCCACCAAAGGCGTTCAGATTCAGGTGTGCTAAGCGGTTCTTCTTTTGTGGGATTTGCTGGAAGTTCACAGAGCCAGTTTAGCAAACCTGAGGGATCCCAGTGACGAGAATCTTTTCCATAACAGTAACGATCCAAGTCTTTCAAAATGGTTTGAGCATCCGGAAATTCGCTACAGAGATCCGTCCAGCTAGGTTTAGGCGAAGGATGCCACGAGCGAAGCCAGCTCATGAGCGCAATTCTACTGCGGAGGGCATTGCCACTTCGCAGCGCATCCAAAGCATCCTTGTAGGCTTGACGAACTTTTGGTGATTCCTCCTGTGAGGCCTTCGGTGCATTATTTGGCTTGGCTGATTGGGTTTTAGCAGTCCAGAACCAGAGACCTATTGTCCCGGTCCAAAGTGCCAGTAGAACAGCACTAATCGATTGCCAAAGCCAACTATCGGTATTCATCTCTTGCGTAGCTGAGCGCTCCGCAGTGGATGTCGTCACCGTTGTATCAAGGGGTTGGAGTTGGGTTGGTGCAATGGCAGCAGGCAAAACTTCAATAGTCCTTTCTGGTAGTCGTGCAACTTGGGGTTGATTGGTTTGTAAGTTCCACCAATTGATTTCGATAGCAGGTAGCTTTATTTTCCCTGGTTTTGTTGGAACCAAGGCAAAACTTTGGAATCGTTCTCCGGTCACCCAGTGATTGTCATTGCTTGTTTTCACCTCCGCTGGATCAGAATAGATCTTGAGTGATTCTGGCATGCTCATGTTCCACTCAGAGAGTTGCTCTCCAAGTAGCCCAGTTGCCCGCAATCGAATCTGCCGAGAAACTGAATCTCCAACACGAAAGACAGGTGGGTTGGGATCCCATTGTTCTTGGAGCACCATTTCCTGAGCTGGCAGCCACCATCCTTGTGCATCCCTTGGGACCGGGGTAACTCGAACTTGTTGAGAGGGCGTTTGCAAGACTACTCGCTGGGTTTTGGCTCCAAGATGCCGATTCAGACCCTGAAATAGGCTTTGCCCTTTAGAAGCCAGGATCGCTTCTCCCTGATAAGTTAAGGCTGGAATTTCTAGATTCCCACTTTCTTGTGGAAAGATCGCGTATCGTAGGGTGGTGACGTTAAGTCGGCGGCCATTCCGCACTTGCTGTTCATTTTGCTGATCCAGCAATTTGACAGGAACGTTGGGCAGGTCTGGTGGTGTCAGGCTCTCGTTTTCAACCAGAATTCCTCGTTCTAGGCGAATTTCCAAAACCAGCTGCTGCTGCGGATAGACTTGTCGTGGTTCGACCCGGGCGGCTATCTCAATTGGCAGAGCCATTTGGTGACTCTTGCGATCAGCGATCTCCAGTTGGATTTCCTCCGTCTGTTCGTTCCCTAGTTGAAAGGGAGGAATTCTAAGGACTCCAGCCTGGTTCGGCAAAATGGTAAAAATCCAGCGATGTGCTTTGGAAATACTGCCATTGATGATGGACGTTTGGCTTTGAGTGCTCCGACTCAGGATTTTTAGTCCATCCATTTCAGGGATCTGTAAATCTCCATCTTCTTCGGCTTCAACAATCAGTTCAAAGGCTTCTCCTTGTACAAACACATCCCCTTGGACCCATGAACTCAGGGCTGCAAATACGGTTTGATGGCTAAACATCATCAGTAGGAATAAACCAAGCAACCAACGCATATTTTTACCAAAAATCTGTTTCGTGATTTAATTCCGAAGCCTGTCTTCGACGAAGACTCTCCAAGCGCATCTTATTTCGAAGTAGTTGCCCGGGATCATCAGGAACTTTTCGAAGCCATTGTTGAAGCGTTTGTTGTTGCTCTTCATTCTCATTTCCTTTGAGATAAGCTGCTGCTTGATCTGATTGCTCTTCTTTCTCGCTTTCATTTCCTTCTTCAGGAGTCAGTAGATTTTTCTGTGATTCTTTCTGTCCGGTTATCTCTTGATTCTCGGAATCAGTAGTCTCTTTGCCACTAGCTGAACCTCTATTCTTTTGATCAGAGTTTTGTTCACTTAGCTGCCCTGTAGAATCTTCTGATCCTTGAATATCATCAGGTTTTGGGACTTGTTCCGCAGACTTTTGATTGTTTTGCGCAGAGTCTCCATTCGCTGCGTCATTATTTTCTGGCAGCTGATTTTGTTCAGTTGGATCTCCTGAGGATGCAGACTGATCAGGCTGTTCCTGCGAATCTTCTTCACCGTCTTCTGGTCGGTTTGGATTGCCTCCAGATGACTTGTCTTCTTGAAATTGCTTTTGTTGTGAATCCAGTAGCTTTGCCACAAGATCTCTGTTGAATTGGGCATCCTCCCAGTCTGGTTTAGCAGCTAAAGCCTGATCATACGCTTCAAGGGCCTCAGGAAGTTTTCCATTTCGTGCAAGTGCATTCCCTCGATTGTAGGACGTTATTGGACTTTCTTCATTTGACCAATATTGTAGAGCTTCTTCATATTCCTGAGCCTTGTAGGCAGCGATTCCTTGCCACGTAGAGTCATTAAAAGTCTGTGCTGCTTTAGCGGCTTGACCTTCTTCCAGAAGTTCATAGGCACGTTGATTGTCATTGATGAAAAGCTCTCTCCACTCCCATGCTTGACTCAATGATGGCCAACTTGTCAGGACAAGCACAAAGAGCCATCCTCTCCGGAAGATCAGAGCTACCAAGGGTAGTAATAAAACAAACAACCATGGTCCTTCTTCTCTCCAGCGATCAGTCGTGAGTTCCTCCTCTTGTTCCTGAAAGCCCTGATCCTTTTCTTCAAATGCAACTAGCCGGTCCAGATCGCTATCGTCATATTGCACAGGCAGAACCTGACCACCTAGGGTTTCGGCTACAGCTTTCAAGGGAGCCAAGTCCAGCTGAGGAATGACAATGTTATTGTTGGTATCCTTCAGATAATTGCCTTTTTCCAAAACAATGGGGGCCCCGCTAGGAGTTCCAACTGCGAGGACAGTTAGTTTGTGCCTCTGTGATGACAAAAGGTTTTGAAGTGGCTTGACTTGCTGATCATCGATCCCATCAGTAATCCAAACCAAATGGCTATTTTGGATATCAACTTGATTCAGCATTTCAATCACATTTTCAAAGGCTAGGTCTGGCCGACTCCCACGAACAGGCATCAGGCTGGGATGAAGAGAGGGCAATAAAGTACGGATTGTCTCTACATCCTCAGTCAAGGGGACTAGCGTATGGGCATCACCCGCGTACAGCACAATTGCTGTTTGGCCTTCCTGAAATCGATTTAGGAGATCCTCAATTTTGTATCGTGCCCGTTCCAATCGATTTGGTTGTAAATCTGTGGCCAGCATTGAATAGGAAAGATCAAGCAGAATTACTCGAGCCTGATCGCGAACCAGCAGTGGTTGAGGAAGACGTTCCCAAGCTGGTCCCGCCAGGGCAAGTGTGCTTAGAACCCAGATCAGAGCAAAGCCAACTTGAAGCTGCTTTTTTCGGTGTTGGCTGATTTGGGAAGATACAATCAACAAGCGCTGGAGAGGAGGAGAGATCCATTGCGCCCAATCAATCTGGGAACTTTGGATTTTTGGAAGGAACCACAATATTACCCCCCAAAGAGGTAGCAACCAGAGCCACTCTACTCTGAGGAAATGAAACTCTAAAAGAGCAGGAATTTCCATTGATGAAGTCAGTAAATCAAAAGACGACGCAAGTTTTCAAAAAAATTACCAATAATTTTGCCATGGCCAAAAAAACTTTGCCAAGCCACCTTGGACATGGAGAAAATATGCGTCAAGATTGGAATTTAGAATTTCGGCTCTTGGAATCTGCTCTGCAGGTCAGGGATTATGTGCAATTGAGTCATCGTCCAAAGAATTTGCAGAGGCACTCACAAACGTCAAAGCCTATACCAGTCAATCCTGGCTGGGAATTGGCTCTTCGAGAAGCTATGCAACCGACGGGTTGAGAGAAGTCTCTCGATGATTCTGAGCTGCCACAATCCAATGTGGGGCTCGTGGATGATGTAGCGGATGAATCGATTGGTGTCCGAGACCCAGTTCCAACAAGCGAAGAATCATCAGCGCAGTCATACCCCAGATGTGATATCCCTCGAATTGGAAGTGATGTGTGAAGTGAGGATATGGTCGCTTCTCATGGTGTTGTCGAAGTTGATGCTGTGTAGGGTCCAAGAAGAATGAGATTGGAACCCAGAAGCAGCTCTCGATTTCAGCCTCATTTATCTTTGGCTCAAATTGATTTGGTATTCTTGCAACAAAAGGCGAAACCAAACATCCATGAGGTGAAAGCATCTGCTCTAATTTTCCCACAAAACGAATCTGCTCTTTTTCTAGCCCAACTTCCTCCCGACTCTCCCTGAGAGAAGTAAAATAATCTGATTTGTCTTCCTGATCCCTTTTGCCTCCCGGGAAAGATACATGTCCTGAAAAGCTTCGGAGCTCCGCAGATCGCTTTGTCAAGAGTAAGGAAGGCTCACCCCGATACAAACTGAGGGGAATTAAAACAGAGGCTCTGTTCGTAACGAGATCGTTGGTAGAGGGATGATGCTCTCTCAGTCGGTCTTCAATTTGTTGCAGCATGAGGTGATTACCGTTGACCAGAAGCTTTTCATGGGGTGAAAAAGAGATCCCGGTTGTTTTTTAGATAGCGTCGAACTGCCTCATGAATCTGCCGTGCGGCTCCCTGACAAGTTTTTGCGTAAGGAGGAGTGAAGCGGATGTTTTTTTGTTGAGCATTGCCGAAAATGTCACGTTCTAAAGAACTGTCCAAAACGTAACAGGCTGAGCGAGAGGATTCCAATTCATTGGCATTCTGCTGGACACAGAGATCTAGTAATTCCACAGCAGAATACGAAGGCAGTTGGAAAAAACCTTGAGCCTCGAGCAGAGAACTGAGTGCGTTGATCGCCGATTGCACGCTCTGCAGGCAGCTTAGTTCCGGGTTGGAATTTTGTAGATCTCGAGCAGTTCGCAAATCATCATTGGACTGCTCCCACATCACCTTTGCACGTTCTAGACTCCGTACTGATGGAGCAATTTTCTGCATGATTGGATCTCCTAATTTTTCTTTTCAGAATATCTTCCAGCAACGTAAAAGGCAATCAATGCTCTGGATTCAAAACCACTGGACAAGGTTTGGCAGGTATCATAACGTAGAGAGCTCAGTGCGAGTGTGGTGGAATTGGTAGACACGCCAGATTTAGGATCTGGTGCAGCAATGCGTGGGGGTTCGAGTCCCTTCACTCGCACCATCCAAGTATAAATTCCTCATTGAATTCAGTAGTTTGGTCATAGTTAATTTGACCAAACTCCCTTAAATTTTCGGGAAACCCCATCTTACAACGGAACTAGTAACTGTTTCAGTAACTGCAAGCACGGTTACGAAAGGTTCTAGTGCCCCGTTTGACCCCTCCAAAACGAATTCTGAAGACCCCAAACTCTGGGCAATCTTTTTTCTTTCGTGCATACATTCCCCATGATCTGGTCCAGCAAGTTGGTGGACAAAAATCATTCAGAATTTCTCTGCAGTCTGGTATTCCTTCACAATCAAAAAGACTCAGTCAAAATCTATCCAGTACTCTTGAAAATCTATTCTTAGAAATCAGGTCAGGTATGCGTTCACTGACGATAGCAGACATCAAGGAAATCCTCATAATTGAAATCAGGAAATCCATTCTGCACGCAAACCATGTTCACTTGGGAACCAATGAATTTTCACAGAAGGAAGTGATTCGTAGTCAAGGAATTCAGCAAACTCGTCAACAGAACCTAAAGCATACACTGGAAGAGAATTTAAAGAACTATGAATCCAAGATTGATCAGACTCTAGATGAAATTCTAGCAGGCAAGGAGATAGAGGCAAACAAGTCTTCTGTGGATTATAAAAAACTGAAGAGGAACTTCATTCGGATTCATGATCTCAGAATGCAATGGATTCAGGAGTTAATCTCGAAGAGTGGCAGGTCAGATTCAGACTTTGAAAAGGAAGCAGAATCTGTTGTTGGAATACATCTTTATGATGAGAAGCAGAGTCCTGTTGAAGAACCTCTTGTTGCATCAGAATCAAAACTAATACAGAAGGTGCAGAAAGAACATGAGTCAGAGAAATCCTTCAGAGAGATTGTCGAAGAGTATTTCCGATGGAAGGAACTGGAGGGGACTGCAGCAGGAGCAATCTATGAGAAGAGAAGGATTATTGAAGACTTTATTGAGGTTTCAAAAGTTGAATTCATTGATCAGGTGACCAAAGAGCAAATCAGAAAATACATTCAAACCGAATCAAAACTTCCACTGCACAGAACCAAGAATCCAAGATTCAGAGGTAAATCTGTAGAAGAAATATTATTGATGGAAGATGTCGAAGGACAGGGAGTCAAGAACATCAACAAGAAGATCTCTATCCTGACTACCTTTGGAAACTGGTGTGAAAAGAATGGTTATTTTGAGCAGAACAATTTTCGGGGGATGAAGTTTGACTCCAAGCAAAAGAGACTGGAGAGAGAAAACTTCAATGAGCAAGACCTTCAGAAAATCTTGAATCCCCAGACCTATCTCAGTTCAACCATCCACGGCATCTCTTCAGTCACCAAGAAACCCATCTCCAATCGAGAAGCGTACTATTGGATCTTTTTGTTAGGCATCTTCTCTGGTCTGAGAACAAACGAAATGACTCAACTGAGACTGGAGGACTTTCAGCAGGTTGATGGTGGGGTTTGGGTGATTCAGGTGCAGGAAACAGAAGAGACCAGAGTGAAGACCAGAAACAGCATTCGCAAAGTTCCTGTTCATCCCAAACTGATTGAACTGGGAATTCTGGATTACATTCAAAGACTGAAGAAACAAAATAAAGAGAGGTTTTTCTGGGAACTGAAGATGGTCAGAGGCAAGTATGGGAAGGAAGTCTCAAGATTCTTCAATGAGAAGTATTTGAAAGAGGTTGGAGTCTGGAAGCAGACGGTCAAGGTTCTGTACTGCACTCGTCATACTCTGATTCACAATCTCTACAGAAAAGGAGTGGATGAGAATGTGATCAAGACTCTGGTGGGACATGAAAAGGAATTCACGATGAAGCACTATGGAGGGAATCCCTATGATGCAGAGCAACTACTGAAGGAGATTTCTAAGGTTGAGTATCCCAGTGTGGACTTTGGAGGTCTGAGAGTGGACTGGAAGAGAGAGAAGTGATGATTGGAGAGGGTACTGTTGAACTCAGTTACTGACCTATAGAAACCCTATTAAACCCAACATTAATAATTTACCTCAGTAAAGGGAAATTGTCAAGTCTTTTATTAATTAGTCTTGAAAATTTATAGGTCAAACTAAATTCAATTATTGAGAATAGATTTCTGTCTAAGATGCATTAATCTAATGCACTAATAACATTAAATATTAATATAAATTATCAAACATAATTACTAGATTAGTTTAAATGAATTTGACGCAAGTAGAGCATAGGCATTACCTCTGAGAGATTAGGAAAGACAATGGATACAGACAAAAGAAACAAGATTCTCTTCAGTGCATGGGAAATCTATAAAGAAGCAATTTCTAGGGAGGTTACTGGTGCAAGAAATGAGATTGAATTCAATGAGAATTGTTTCAAGTATTTGGACAGATCGATTGAAGCAGCGATTACTTTTAATACACATGCAGAAGAAAGACTGGAAAGTAAACAGCAGGAGAGAATGAATAGAGAATTGATCAGAAACCAACTACAAAACGAGAGTAAAGATGAGGCATGAACAGAATGGTTACCCCAGAATCAACCGATGAAGAGAGAAGAGAGAGAAGTATGTCGATTCTGAGGCAATCAGACTGACCAGTAACTATTTATGTCTCTTTGATTCGGTGTTCTCCTCACAGAAATCCATGAAGGGAGTGAGATTGTTCTCAGGTTCCTTGGAATCCCTATAGATTGGATTTCTGGGTCCAGATTTAGTGGGGGAGGTGGTTTTGGGTAGAAATGATTCTAACTCCTTTTGGAAATCTTCAGTGAATAATCCTGAGAGAATTACTCCCTTGGATAACAGTCCGTCTCCTCCGACAGAAATTCCTACCAGAGTCAGTGCAGCAAGAGCAGAAACCTGTTGAGAAAGTAAGTCCAATTTCTTCTCAGAATCTTGAGTTGATCTGACTTCTCTCCCTTTGTTGATGACCTTTTTCTTGATGGCAAGAGCAATCAATCTTGCTGCCGCATCACTGAGTTTTCCTTCTTCTATTTCTCTCATTTGTAGATCTTCTTCCTTTTCTTTTTTCTAAATCTTCAGGCATTAATACTGACTAAGTATCTCTGAAGTATTTATGAAGAGAGGAGAGAAGGAGTATGGAAGAGATTCCCGAGATCATGAGATCAGATGAATTCAGGCAACTGATGAGAGATGATCAGGACTTTCGTCAGATCAGACACAAAAGCATTCTGAAGAAAGAACAGAAGTTCACCGATGGAATGACGCAACTGATGTTGAACGTCATTGACAAGTGGCAGAATCACTCACGGTATTCAGACATCTGGAATGCAACCAAACTGAGTAGAGACTTTCAGAGACAGGTTTGTTCGACAGACCAGAAGTCATTTTGTGATGCTCTGGAGAGAAATGGTTTCGTGATAGACCATCAATTCTTTCAACCGACTGCAGCAAGAAAAGGAGAAACCAAGGCAGTCTTTGTTCCACCAGAGAAGATACGCAAAGCACAGCAGTACATTCGCAGATGGCATCTGTCTCATGGAAACAATGGTAATCAGAAGTTTGAGGTGGACTGGAATCAGACCTTTGACTTCAAAGGTGTTCCAATTCCTTCAAGGATAAGAATCAACACTTCAGTATTCAGTGCATTCCTTGAATCAAAAGAATTGATCAAAGATGAATCCCTCAGCAGAAAATGGAATCTGCAACTGAGATTGATTGGTGCAATCGAAAATAATGGATGGTTGGAGCAGAACTACTGGGTTTCTCCTTTTGGAAGACTCTATGGCAGAGGTCTATCTTCTCTGCAGTCCTGTCCCAAAGTTCTACTCAAGCAGTTTCTAAATGAAGGAGCATGGGAACTGGATGTGGATACTGCACTGCAGAGTATTCTCTTTCAGCAACTCCAGCAGAGAACCAAGAGAGAGATTCACTATCCAAGTATTGAAGAATACATGCGCAACAAGAAAGCAATTCGAGAAGAAATTGCAGACTCCCTGGGAGTAGATTCTGGAGTAGTGAAACAACAGTTCACTGCAATCGGATTTGGCATGAGAAGAAGCACCAAGAAGTTTCTCAACAAGGAGAATGGTTCTCTTCAGAATCCCACTCTGACAGAGAACTTTGGAGGATCAGAACTTCTTGCGGAGAACTTCAAGAGCATTGGATTTGTGAAGAGTTACTGGGAGGAACTCTATGATCTGACCAACAGACTGACCAAAGCAATTCGTAAAGAGAATCCTTCATGGATGAGAAGTAAAGAAGAAGGGTTCTCTGGCAAGAAGCAGATCATGACCTATCTTTTCTTTCAAGGAGAGGCAGAGATTCTGAGATCCATCTGTCGTCAAGTAGGTCAGCATCTAATTCTTCCTAAACACGATGCAGTGGTGATCAGCAGAAGGATTAGCACTCAAGAGAAGTCCAGCATTGAATCTGGAATCTATGAAGACACTGGATTTAGAGTAGGACTATCTAGCAAGCAGTTATGATTCTAGATTAGGTATTCTTTATTATTAATTTTATTTTTTATTCTTAAGATTGAATTTCTTCATTAGCATTATTCTTTATTCATTCTCTTGAGGAATAGGTTCTTCTTTAGTTTCAGGACTCTAGTATTATCCTATGGTTCTGGAGGAATCAGGGGGTTCAAGGTTTCTCTAGAGGAATTCTAGAGAAGGTTCTGGAGGATCTAGTGAGTTCTAGAGGAGTACTAGTGATTCCTCTAGATATCCCATTAATGACTGACCTTTTTACTTTGGTATTATTCCAGAAAGAATAGAGTTAGTGAAATAGAGATGAATATGGATATCTGGTTAATAAAAACTGGTCACAGTGAAAGATCTGAGGGTTTTAGAGAGGTACCTTGAGGGGTTTGAGAAAGTTTTAAAATGATTTGTATTGAGGATGTAAAATAATCTGGTGAGAGGTATGTTAGAGCGTGATTTATAAAGAGATTTATTATGATAGTAAGAAGTTACATCCAAAAGAGTTGGGAGGAACTGGAAAGGATTTAAGTTGTTATTGAGTTAAAATTGGACTGTTACCGGAGTGGAACTATGGGTGGTAGTTCCATCACCAAGTCTTCCACTATTATTTCCTCCCCAGCATTGTATAGTATTGTTGGAGAGCAGTGCACAAGAATAACTATCTCCTGCAGAGATAGCGGAGGCATTAGAGATTCCTGAGACATTAACTGGAGTGGATCTATGTGTTTGGGTTCCATCTCCAAGTTGTCCCAAATGATTGTAACCCCAGCATTGTATAGTATTGTTGGAGAGCAGTGCACAAGAATAACTATCTCCTGCAGAGATAGCGGAGGCATCAGAGATTCCTGAGACGGTCACAGGAATTGAACTGCTAGTATTCACACCATCTCCAAGTCCTCCCCAAGGAGTACTGCCCCAGCACTTGATTGTGTTATCAGAGAGTAGAGCACAGGTATGAGAAGATCCCCCAGTAACAGCAGTAGCATTGGAGATTCCTGAAACAGTAACAGGAGTAGTTCTGCTTGTAGTAGTTCCATCTCCGAGTTGTCCACCACCATTTGAACCCCAGCACTTGATAGTGCTATCGGAGAGGAGTGCACAAGTGTGGTTGCCTCCTAAGGCGACTGAAGTAGCATTGGAGATTCCTGAAACAGTAACAGGAGTAGTTCTGCTTGTAGTAGTTCCATCTCCAAGTTGTCCACCACCATTTGAACCCCAGCACTTGATAGTGCTATCGGAGAGGAGTGCACAAGTGTGGTTGCCTCCTAAGGCGACTGAAGTAGCATTGGAGATTCCTGAAACAGTAACAGGAGTAGTTCTGCTTGTAGTAGTTCCATCTCCAAGTTGTCCATTATTATTACTCCCCCAACATTTAATATTTATGAAATTGTCAGATAGCAAAGCACAGGTATGAGAATATCCTCCCGCAGAGATAGTAGAGGCATTAGAAATTCCTGAAACAGTAACAGGAGTAGTTCTGTTACTGGTAGTTCCATCTCCAAGTTGTCCTACACTATTTGAACCCCAGCACTTTAAAGTTTGATCAGACAGTAGTGCACATGCATGACCAGAATTGTCTGCGGATACTGCAACAGGGGGACAAGATTTAGTTGCCCCAGAAAGATTGGTGACCGAGTCCTCTTCCAGTGTGCATCCGAAGAGAACAAAGGCAATGGTGATCAGAATCACACTGCATTTGTATTTACTCAGCACGATGTTGCTTGAATTCCTCAACAAGTCCTCCCTCAAACTAGAGAACAGTGATTTGGATACTATTTTCATTTGATGATTCTTCCACCTCCACCACCGAAACGGTAACCAAAAAAGAATGTAAGAGAATCAGCAGATTCAATTTTGGGGTTTAGTGTTTCAGTAGTTTTCTCAATGAGAGTATTTTTAATCTCTCTCTGGATTCCCAGCAGATACTTGTCAAAAGTGAGGAACTTGACCCCATACTTGAAAATAATGTTGTTCACGAATTCGTTGTGAGTGTGTTGATCAACACTTCCATCACACTTTGTTCTCTCAATTTCGATCTTCCCTGTTCCGTACCGATAACCAAGGTCGACTTGGTACTCAATCCAACTTGGATAAAGACTCAAACTGATCCCTGCAGTTAAATTGATATAGTTTGATCCAAAGTCGATCTTGTGCAGTCCGGAATCTCCTGAAAGATTCAGAGTTCCCAAATCAATCCCTAAGTCTAAAAAAGAGAAGTTTTTGAGACTTTTGTAGGAAAGGGAATTTTCAACACCTGAAAGTATCTTACTCTGACTGTCTGTTGATTCACTGTAACTTCCTGTTGCACTACCTGAAGAAAGGTATATGTCTGCCAATTCTGGTTGAGGGTATTGTTTGACGGCATGCACAGAAGTACACAGCAATACCAGTAGTGAAATGAGAAGACCAAGGAATCTAGACATTTTTCTACATGAATCTCAGAAAGTTGTGGGACTCTATTGAAATCTTGGATTAGGATCAATATTTTTGTTGAACTTTGATAGAAGTTGAATTGATGCAATTCCTACACTAAAAGTATCTTATTGCCTCTGATCCAACACACTGATTCAATCAAACCAATCCAATCCAAAATGTTCTAGAAGTCACTATTAGAACATTACCTTACAATCCCCTATAAAAACTGACTCCAGAACTTGACACGATACATTAGGGAGCATATGATGACCTTAGTTGTATTTCTGAATGAATTTAGAACATTTATCTCCAAGAGTACTCCATGGGCAAGAAACCTCTCAATGAGTCTCAGGTCAAAACTCTTCGCAAACTTACTTCCGATTCTCCTCTGCACTCTCTTCTTCTCAACCTATCGGTAGACTTGATGTTGAGAGCATCAGATTTACTTCGACTCCAAGTCTCCGATGTGATGACTGAATCAGGAATTGCAAAGGAAAGTGTTCAGGTGAGACAGAAGAAGACAGGTAAAACCACTCTGGAGATTCCTCTGAGTCATTATTCACGCAAAGTAATCGAGGAGCACCTGCAGAATCGAAATCCGAATGACTTTGTCTTTAAAGGTCAGAAGTCTCATTACACTCGCAAAGCAATCACGACTCAGCAGTATCAGAGAATCATCAAGGGATGGATGAGAGAATTGGGAATCGAAGATGTTTCAGGATACTCCAGTCACTCGATGAGAAAGACTAAGGCATCCGTTCTCTATAAGAAGACATCCAATGTAGAAGCAGTCAGAAGACTGTTTGGTCATCAGAGTGTGACAGCAACCAGTTCGTATCTGGGAGTGGAGGATGAAGATGCAGCAGAGTTGGCGAGGAAGTTCAGTTTCTGATGACTACCTGACTACAGAATTCTGGGTAAACAGGTAGTCAAGAATTTCGGCATTTGATGGTGTAAATTTTCTGGATCTGAGATAGAATCTAGCACTGAGTCGTTATTGATATCGGTTTATGACCCCAAAGTAGTAACTGTTTTAGTAACTACTTTCCTTTTCAAGGTTCCGTTTAGGGTTGGGAAACACCGAAATAAAATACAGAATAACAATGGTTTAGAAGATTTTGCATGGTGCAGAGTTTTAGTGAAGATTCGATTCCCTTCACTCGCACCAATCTTGAGAAATGGATTATATTCGCTTTTTGAAAGCTTTTAGCTGAAATTTTTACCAGATTTCCCGTTCTCTGTGTAAAACTCAATTCTACAAAAATTTATGGACCGTATCAGAAGTACAAAATTGCTCTAGCCTCTTCTGATCTTAAATTACTCCAGATCTAGCCCTCATTCTTCAGAATCTCGCTTTCAGAGATCATTCTTCGTTTAGCAATTTTTCAAAAAAGACTTCAAAAATTAATTTATCTACTGGCGAGGATCCTCTAGTGAAACTGAGTACAGCGTCTTTTTGTGCGAGATTTGTTTGCTTGATTCCGATCATTTTGGTTACCAAGCCGATTTATGCCTACGATGAACTTGATCTTCAAAAGTTGCTGACAACCCGCATCTGTAATGACTGTAACTTGATCCAAGCAAATCTTGATTCCAAAAATTTGAATGATGTGAGTTTGTTGGGAGCTAACTTGAGAGAAGCTAATTTAGTGAGTGCAAATCTGCGCGGAGCTGAACTCATTGGAGCAGACTTGACAGGCGCAGACCTGACCGGGGTGGATCTGACAGGCGCAGATCTAACTGGAGCTGATTTAACGGGTGTTACACTTTCAGGAGCAGATCTAACAGGCGCAACTTTGTGGATGAGTGTCCTCAGAAATTCTGCAATGCGAAATGCGACCTTCAATTATTCCAATCTAAAAGATACTGATCTGACGGGTGCGAATCTGATCGAAGTTGAATTGGTTAGCGCGACTCTGAATAATGCTGAGTTGGAAGGGGCAAAAGTCTGGTATGCAAATTTTGAAAATGCTGACCTTGGTAGAGCCAATCTGATGGGCACAGAAATTTATGAGTCCAATCTGATGGGCTCCAATTTAAAAAATGCAAAGCTTATCGGAGCCACCTTCTACCAGTCTAACTTGAACGGTGCGGATTTGACGGGTACTACGCTTGATGAAGAAGCTTCAACTGTTCAGGGCCAATCAAATACAAGACTCTGCAATACAGTAATGCCTGATGGAGAGGTCACAAATAAGGATTGTAAAAGGTGATGGTTGTTAAAGGCTTTGCTGCCTGATGATTGTAGTTCTTGTTCAACTCAATCAGTGACTGCAGAAAAGTTAAGTAGATTTCTCAGACCTAAACCCCTTGAGTCTGATCTTCTATCTAGACTGGGGAATAGGGTGACGTCGGTTCTTTATTGTTGGCCTTCCGGGTAAATTCATCGTTGCATCAGCCCTTGGCTGAGTACTCACCAGTTTTCCCTTCGAAATGACAGCCAACCTTGCTGGTCGCAATCGGAGAGCATCAATTGGATCAGCGGCATCCAAAACCACCAGAGAAGCTTGCTTGCCTACCCCAAGACCATAGTCCTCAAGATGCATGATCTTGGCGTTCGTTTCGGTGACCATTTCGAAACATCGCGCCATTTCTTCAGGACTAGTCATCTGGGCAACGTGCATGCCCATGAAGGCCACATCTAGCATATCTGCGGTGCCTAGCGCGTACCAAGGATCGCGTACGCAATCTTGCCCCCAACCGACATCAATCCCCTGTGCCTGCATTTCCCGCACACGGGTTAAGCCGCGTCTTTTTGGAAAAATGTCGTGTCGGCCCTGAAGCGTGATGTTGATCAGTGGATTCGAAATTGCCTGAAGTCCAGCTTCAGCCATCAAAGGCAGCAGCTTGGATACATAATAATTATCCATTGAATGCATCGAAGTCAGGTGGCTGCCCACTACTCTCCCATGCAGGCCTAGAATAGTGGTTTCCGCTGCGAGTGACTCCACATGGCGTGACATTGGATCGTCGCTCTCATCACAGTGCATGTCTACAAGCAGACCTCGATCTGAAGCGATACGGCACAACTCCTGGACTGATCTTCGACCATCCTCCATCGTCCGTTCAAAATGAGGAATCCCTCCAACCACATCGAGGCCCATGTCCAAAGCTCGGATTAAATTTTCTCGACCATTTGGTGCTCGAAAAAAACCATCTTGCGGAAAGGCTACTAGTTGTAGATCCAAATATCCTTTCACTTGCTCACGTACTTCGAGCATTGCCTCAGCGGTCCTCAGGTGATCAGCCGTGGTATCTACATGACTTCGGATAGCGAGCAGGCCCATGGAAACCGCCCAATCACAGTATGCCAAGCCACGATCTACCATCTCTTCAACGGTTGCTATCTCAAGCAATTCTCCCCAGAGAGAAATGCCTTCCAACAATGTTCCAGATTTGTTCAGGCGCGGAGTTCCATAGGACAAAGTGGCATCCATGTGAAAATGCGGATCCACGAAAGGAGGAGACACCAGGTCCCCCTGAGCTTCGATAAGTATTTCAGTTGGACTGTTTAGATCTTTCTCCATCGCCGAAATTTTTGTCCCTTCGATGCCAATATCTAGAACTCGACCATCTGGCAAGGTTCCTCCCTTCACAATGATGTCAAACATTAGCGCTCTCCTTTGTAGAAGGGTACCATCAATGCTGCTGGGACCTCTGCTTTCCGAGACATAACCACCAAAGCAGCGATGGACAAGAAATAGGGCATCATTAAGAAAATCTGATAGGGAATGTCTGCTCCGATGGTGCTCTGCTGAAGCCGAATCTGAAAGGCATCGAAAGCCGCAAATAGAATTGCTCCCAAGAAGGCTTTGTGAGGTTTCCAGGCGCCGAAGACAACGAGTGCAATGCAAACCCAACCACGGCCATTGACCATCCCAAAAAAGAAACTATCAAAGGCTGAAAGAGTCAAAAAGGCACCCCCCAGTGCCATTAGACCTGATCCAACCACTACCGCACCTATCCGTAACCCAAGCACAGATAGCCCCTGAGCTGCAACAGAAGATGGATTTTCTCCAACAGCCCTGAGAGCTAGACCCAGTGGAGTCCTGTACAATACAAATGAAGTGATCAGTACTGTTGCAATAGCTAAATAAGTTAGGGGAGTCTGTTCAGCCATGGCAGGCCCTAGGATTGGGATGTAAGCTAAAATGGCGACAGAGATAGGCTGGAAGGCCTCGATCTTTGGTGGAGAAGTTACCTCAGGTAAAGCCACTCGGTAGGCATAATAAGTCAGCGATGTTGCCAAAAGTGTGATTCCCAGACCCACCACATGCTGGGATAATCCCAAGCTGACGGTCATGCTCGCATGAAGTAACCCTAAGAACATTCCAACCACGAAAGCCAGTAGTACCCCACCCCAAAGACCCATACCAATGTAAGCCCCAAACCAACCAACGAAGGCTCCAGCGACCATGATTCCCTCGATACCGAGGTTGAGAACACCGGCTCGTTCACAAATCAACTCTCCCATAGTTGCTAGAATTAATGGGCTTGCGATTCGGATCGCTGCAGTCCAGAAACTTGCAGTCAGAAAAATTTCTAATATCTCCATGAATTAATCCCGCATGATCCGGAACTTTGTTAGTAATACAGCAACCACCATTAGAAGCAGTGCAGTAGCGAGCATGATATCTGCGAGATAGGTGGGAACTCCGGCTGCCCGGCTCATACTGTCAGCCCCCACAAAAACACCTGCAACAAACAGAGCCGCCACGACAACCCCCAGAGGATGTAGCAAGGCCAGCATGGCTACAATGATTCCGGAATAACCAAAGCCGGGTGAAAGATCAAGAGTCAGGGTGCCTTTGAGGCCGGCTACTTCGGAGAACCCAGCTAGGGCAGCGAGCCCTCCTGATAGCAGTGCTGTTTGAGTCATGATTAAATTTACAGGCATTCCTGCATATCTTGCCGCCTCAGGGTTGTAGCCCACGGCCCTCATAGCGTAACCAAAAGTAGTTTTTATGTTCACGATCCAGATAACGAAAGCTGCAATTAAAGCAATCCCAAAACCCCAGTGCAATCGTAGCCCATCAACAATTCTTGGTAGACGGGCCTCTGCAAGCAAACGGGCGGACTTGGGCCAACCCATTCCCATTGGATCTTTGAGAGGGCCTTCAAGCAACAGAGAAACGAGTAGGAGGAAAATAAAATTGAGCAAGAGAGTAGTAACGACTTCATCCACACCTAACCTGGTTTTCAGGAGAGTAGGGATTAGAAGTAACATCGCACCCGCTGACATGGAACAGATGATCATTGCGGGAATGAGTGCTGGAGCAGGCCAGGCGAGGGCGCCTGTACCCATTAGTACGGCTACAATGGCACCTGAATATAGCTGTGCTTCGGCTCCGATGTTCCATAACTTGGCACGAAAAGCTACCGCAACTGCCAGTCCCGTGAAGATTAACGGTGTTGCACGATTTAGAGTTTCAAGCAGGGCAAACTTAGAACCCACTGCACCTTTAATGATCAACCCCAAGACAGCGAAAGGATTCCCCCCAGCAACCATCGCGAGAAAGGATGCGATGAAGACGGTAGCGGTTAGTGCTAAAATCGGTGGTAGGAATCTCCTGGACAGGCTTGGATGTGGGATCACTTCAAGACGCATGCATAGACTCTTGCTTGGCGAATGCAGCCCCAGACATCCAACCACCCAACTCAGTAGGTGTTACTTTACCTCGTTGAAAAGGAGGGCTAACTCTGCCTTCTGAGGAAACATGAATGATGTCTGATAATTTGAGAATCTCATCCAAATCTTCGGAAATTAGTAGAATGGCCGCACCTTTTTGACGGGCTTCCAATAATTCCTTGTGGACGTAGTGGACAGCTCCAATATCCAAGCCGCGTGAGGGTTGATGTGCAAGGATCACTCGGGGGTCGTTCTGGAGCACACGCCCCAAAATGAGTTTTTGCATGTTCCCCCCTGAAAGGAAACGTATTCTCGTATCCGGACCAGGGCAACGAACATCGTATTGCTTGATGAGTTCCTGTGTAAAACCTACTGCGGCTTGCCAATTGACCCACCCATGGCGAGCAAATGGCTGATCACGATATCTTTCAATGATGGAATTTTCCGTCAATGAAAAATCAGCGATCGTCCCGGCATGATGTCGGTCTTCAGGAATTCTCGCGATACCACTAAGAACCGATTGGCGTGGAGACCAACGGTTTATCGGTTTTCCATCCAAATGCAGTTTCCCTTGAGAGGGAGTGATCAGTCCTGCAACCAAATCTGCAATTGATGTTTGCCCGTTACCAGAGACACCAGCCAACCCCACAATTTCGCCGGAGCAAAGCCTCAAAGACACATTCTGCAGGCCCTTTGATTGATGCTGAGTATCAGTGGATACATTCAATAACTCCATTAGTACAGGTCCGGACTCTCTTTTTGTAACCGCTGTGGGGTTGATCGGGTTCCCAACCATCAAAGCAGCTAATTCATTTGGGCTGGTTTCTTTGGTTTCTTTGGTAGCTACGAGTTTCCCATGACGAAGAATGGCCACTTTCTGGGCAATTTTCATTACCTCATGGAGTTTGTGGCTGATGAAGATTATAGATAGTCCTTGTTCTGTAGCTTCCGTTAAGGTCTCAAAAAGTGATTCGGTTTCTTGAGGAGTCAGGACAGCGGTTGGTTCATCAAGGATCAGGATCTTAGCTTGTCGGAACAAAGCTTTGAGAATCTCTACTCGTTGACGCTCTCCCACACTCAGAGAAGAGACTTTCGCATCAGGATTGATCTTCAGGTGATACCGATTGGCAAGTTCGAGGAGTTGCTGGCGGGCTAGCTTGTATCGTAGCTTCCAGGACCAGAGAGAACTGGTCCCAAGAATGACGTTCTCAAGAACGGAGAGATTGTGTGCGAGAGTGAAATGTTGGTGAACCATTCCAACTCCGGCATCCAAAGCCGCACGGGCCATCCCTGGTGGAAGAGTTTTGTCAAAAACCTCCACCCTTCCGGAATCGGCGGTGTATTGACCAAAAAGGATGTTCATTAAGGTGGTTTTGCCTGCACCATTCTCACCCAGCAGCGCAAGTACCTCACCCTTCTCTAAATTCAGGCTGACATTTTCATTCGCCTTGAGGGCTCCAAAATTCTTGGTGATCCCCTCAAGACGAAGAACGACTTCTCCCACTTTAGAGAGCTTTAAAGTGGATCAGCTAGATTTTGGTTCGTTGTCATTGATCGTGACAGTGTAGCTACCGTTTTTGATCTCTGCAGTCCGCTTTGCAACCATATCAACAGCCTTCTGTGGTATCTTACCGGCGAAAGTACCGTATGGTGCAAGTGTACATCCTCCATTCTTCATGAACGAATAGATGCCATAATCCGCAGCTTTGAAATTCCCTGCTTGAACGGCAGCAACAGCAGCATCCATTGTCGGTTCAAAATGCCAAATGGCTGATGCGACCACGGTGCTTGGGTACTGATCTTGGGTGTCAATCACGTTGCCGATGGCCAAAATGCCCCTCTCTTTAGCTGCATCCGAGACACCAAAGCGCTCTGCATACAGAAGGTCGGCGCCTCCTTCGATCATAGCAAACGCAGTTTCTTTGGCCTTCGGTGGGTCAAACCATGAGCCGATAAAAGAGACTTGAAAACGAATGTTAGGATTCATCTCTCGTGCTCCTGCCATGAAGGCATGCATCAATCGATTCACCTCGGGAATTGGGAATCCACCAACCATTCCGATGTTACCAGACTTTGTCATTGCCCCAGCAATAATACCCGACAAATACGAGGCATCCTGGATGTAGTTATCGAAGACGGCTAGATTGGGCAGACTTGGGTCTTCCTTGAAAGATGATCCCATCAAAAAAGCAACTTCGGGGTATTCTGCCACAACCTCTCTTGCTTCTGATTCGGCACCAAAAATTTCTCCGATGATTAGAGTGTTTCCTTGCTCTGCATATTCCCTCATCACTCTTGGATAGTCAGTGTTGGCAGTATTTTCTGTAAACGTGTAGGCGATGTCACCTCGTGACTGTGCTGCCAACGCCGCTTTGTGAATTCGACTTACCCACTGCTGCTCAACGGGGACTGTGTAGATGCCAGCAGCCTTGATTGGGTCTTTTGCCGAGGCCAAGGGCAAGATTCCGAGGCTCGGTGCAAGCACGAAAGCGCTGGCTGTGCCTTTGATCAATGTTCGTCTAGAGATTTTCAGCGACTGATGACTACTCATTTTACCTCATGTTTTGGAAAAAGTGACGGATTATCATTACAGACTTTGAAAGGTTGATGCTGATGATCTACCCGAAAGCCTTCACCTTAAATCAAGGGCCCAAGTATGGTGGCTAATGCCCGACTTGGCAATACAAAGAATACGAATTCTGTTTTAGAATATGGGGGAACTGATCAGGAAGGGAGTTGAATCAATTGGACGTTTTACCGGCGGAGTTCGGTGATTTCCTAAACATTGGCAGTACCAAGCTGGATGCCCAAAGAGTTTCGAATGTCAGTTGTAAAAGTAGCAATGTGAATGTCAGTTAAGTATTCAAATTTTGGTATATATATGCTCCATCCCGCGTTATTTAAATCGCTATTTCTTCAATTGGCAGATTTTCATACTCTCCTCGAAGTTTTTGGGCTGCAGTATGACCATACTCTTAGGCCCGACACATTCTACCATGGTATTTTGGGGGTTGGCGCATTTGCGTCGTTTATACAAATGAAGGAATCTCCAAGATTTGGAGAACTAACGATGCAATGCCCTCACTGCGCTCATCCTGACTCTATTCTCTATGGCACCAGCCCGTGGTGTCCAACGCTCCCGTTACAAGCCTGCCGACGGATCTTTCAAACGCTACGACGAGGCAAAGGTCCAGCCCACAAGCAACAGGCCTGTTGACTCTATCTAGAA
>JACLAD010012926.1_pt1 | contig 49546 bp, 48 predicted proteins | sample 8027901 | NCBI WGS metagenome assembly JACLAD01 (sample SAMN15725071, study PRJNA655200) | protist metagenome | isolation source: fluorescence activated cell sorting (FACS) single amplified genomes of... | place: Spain: Blaines Bay Microbial Observatory, Mediterranean Sea | collected 2016-07-05 | reverse complement strand
TAGTAAGATTGTCATGAACAAAAGAGATTAGCATGAACTACTCTCTTACTTTGGCAACAGTAACTGAGCAGCATCCCAGACTTTCTGAGTTGAAATGGAATACATACAGATTTGCTGTTCTCTGTTCTTACATGTGCCTTTCCCGGTTCTGGAACATGGACGACAGCGCAATGCCAAATCAGTCTCGATTAACCTGCTTTGTGCTAACATGGGAGCGTAACCAAATTCTTTCACGGTAGGGCCAAATAGGGCGATAGAGGGCGTCCTCATTGCTTCTGCAAGATGGATTATAGAAGTGTCGTTAGCAACCACTGCATTGGCCATTTCAAGAAGTGCTGCTGATTGGAGAATAGTAAAAATCCCTGCAGCGCAGAAGACATTTTGGGAACCCCTAAAATACTCTGCCAATTCTTCTGTTTCAATTTCCCCATTGGCACCGACCAATACTACTGAAACTCCTGACTGAATTATATTCTCAACCAGTTGCTTAAAATTCTGTAAGGGCCAGCATTTGAGAGGAAAAGAGGCCGAAGCACCAATGCAGATAAATGGCTTGTCCTGCAAATCGTTTTGGTTCAGCCAAGCCTTAACATAGTTTTTATCTGCTACGCTAGGAAACAATTCTGTCTTGGTTGACAGCGTACCAGTGTGATGGCGTTGTAACGGTTCAAGCCACTGTTCCCGTTGTGATTTTCCGTTGAAAAACTGCCCCCAGCGAAATCTAATTTGAAGTTCACGAGCAAGCGTTCGCTTCTCAATCAACCAATGTTCTGGCTTTGGAGCATGACGCTTCAGTTGCCAACCAATCCAACGACTTCGCAAAGAGTTGTGGATATCATAGATTAGATCGAATTTTTGCAGACGAAGTTGATTTATAAGTTCTTTTAGATCGTTACGGGTCTCTTTTCGATGATGGTAGATGATTTCGTCAAGATGTGGATTATTTTCCAGGACTCGACCAAATCCCTCTGAGGTTAGAAGGGTTAATCGGGAGTCAGGATATACTTTGCGGAGTTCACGATAGATTGGAGTCGTCAGCACCAAATCTCCCAATGAACTAAAGCGAATTAGCAGAATATTGCTAAACACAAGGCGTGGGTCTAAAAATGAAGCGGCAGATTATCAGTTACAATTTCCGTTTTGAAGTTCAGCTAGTAGGGCTGGTTGGTTGCCTTCCAGAATATCGATGGTGAGCTTAATCATTCTTGATCTTTGCTGCGGAGATAGGGCCTTCTGACGTTTAGTGCAATATAGTTCTCGTAGTTCACTGATCAAATTGTCTCGGGCTGGCTGATCAGTTAGCGAAAATTCTTTCTCAGCAAGATACTCGTATGTACCGTCTGATTTGAGGTAAAGTTCCTTATTTTTAAGATACTCATAAGTCATATCCTGACGTAAAATGACTTTCTCACCCTGATCAGTAGCTGCCACTTTGACGGTTTCATAAGTGCCATCGGATTTCAAAATCAGAGTCTTGCCGTCTCCCAATTCAACAATGTTTTGCGCAAACAAAGAACCACTAATAGTTGCCGATAGGATTACAGTTCCCAAAATCATCTTCCAGCGCATAGATTCTCACTAAGTGTTCACCAGATCATGTCGAATCGGTTCAGTGTTCACCAAAGTTTCCAACCATTCTGCTTTCTCCTTCCAGAATTGACTCAGCCATCTTCTTACGTCATTTGCTGAAGAAGACTGTAGGGCACTGGGCAATGGAATTTCACGAACCGACAACAATATATTTTGCCTTCCTCCAAGCAACCATTGCCAAGCAAAGCGTACTGGTTTTTCCTGATGAAAAGTCACATCCAAAATTGAATGCCAAGTTTGATCCTGCATTAACGTAGCATGAATTAGTTCACCAGGCTTCGGAGTATAAAGAAATTTAGAATTTCTCAATAGTTGTCCGTCTCTCCTATAAGCATCTTTTTCAGGCAATAGAAGCAGAGAACGGGTTTGTTCAAGAAGATTTTTGTACTTTTCACCTACTTTTGCCAACTGCTCTTGGGTGGCCTGTGGATCGTTAGTTTGCCGCTCAGCTGGCAGATACAGGTAAACTGGTGCTTCATCTAACCAGGCTCGCCATTCTAGCACTAGATTTGGAATTTTCCTATGGCGAAGTGGAGTGACAATCGGTGTGATTTTTCTACCGAGAACTCCTCTAACAATGAGAGGTACCAGAGGTCCTTCTTGGTTTGAAATTACAAGATAAGAGCGATCACGTGATAATGTGGATGGCAGCGAAATTTCCCAATTCAGATTCTGGGATTTTTTTAGACATTCCCACTGAACACTGCGGAAAAACTGGTAAAAAGCGTGCCACCAGACACTAGCTGTCGTTTTTTGAAGGATCTTTGCGAATGTGAGAGGAAGAGCTATCAAGCACAGGGCAATTTCGATGAAATAGAATTTTATGAAACTGCCCACAGGAGAGGACTCAGGCAATACTGAACTCATTTAACAGGTAGTCATCATATTCGTCTGCGATGATTGCAATACAGGCAATCATCCACTCCAGTTCTTCTGGATCTAGGCCCAGCACTGGACGAACAAAGTTCAGAACAAGATGTTTATTGCGAATCCCAAAAGAAACACCCTTGAGCTTAAAAGTCCCATTTAATTTCAGGACATATTCGTTCAACTCAGGGTTTGATCGTGCGTAACGGAAAAGGTTGGCTGCCACAATCAACTCTGCGTCTTCTTCGAGGGAAGTCAGAAAAATCTGAACCTTCACAGAGCCATTGACGATCCACCACTCTGTGTCATTCACAAACCCCTTGTCTGCATCACCACAATTGTGAAGAAAATCAGAGATCAGTGCACTGTATTTATTCACGTTTTTTCTCGCTGAGGTGCAATGTCAAATTTCAGCTTTGAACCTTGTCCTGCTGAACCCCTCCGTTAGGTAGATAGTTGAGGAGCTGTGCAGCAAGGCCACTAAACAGGAAAGTCAAGACGGCTGCCGGCATAGAAGCTATGAAAAGCATCCATGGGAAAAGAAAAAGATAGAAAATTTTCTCGTCGATCATTGAACCTCATTCATCCATTAGAGTATCGCCGTTGCGGGCGACGGGAACGTTGATTATTGTTGTTACGGAAATCACGGAAACGAGCTACTTTCTCACGAGCTCTAGCTGGTTTTACGCTGATTTCGTTACCACGAAAATGAAAGCTTGGCAAGCTGTCAAGCAAATGCCTTGCCCATGATTCAGGGACTTCCACGAAGGAAAAATCATCCTGTAGCGTGATTTTCCCAACTTCTGCCCCTGGTATCTTTGTGTTGTGAGTTACTAATCTCACCACATCACCACACATTAGTCCAATCGTTCTGCCCCCACTCAGAAAGAAGCGTACCATTCCGTACTCTGCTCCAGTATTTTCTGAATTCAATTCGTGCTGTCGATCAACACTGATTTTTGGTGACAGGGCGTCACCTGCAACCCTCAGTGTTGCAGCTAACATTTCTAGTGGTGATTCACTTTCCAGTAGTTTGGCCGCAAGTTCAACGTAATCCGCACTTTCTACATCCTTGATTCCATCATCTATGCGCTTTTGTAGAAAATCCTGGCGGTGAGACTTGAGTTCCTCGCGCGTAGGCAAATCACGGTACTGCAGACGAGTTTTGATCAATTTTTCAATTGCGTAGAGTTGTCGGTAGTCTTCTGGTGAAACAAAACTAATTGCCAACCCTTCACGACCTGCTCGACCAGTTCGGCCGATGCGGTGTACATATGTTTCCGGATTCTCTGGAACGTTGTAATTGACCACCATATCAAGTTTGGAATCAATCCCTCTAGCTGCCAAATCTGTCGCAATCAGGAGGTCTAGTTCATGATTGCGAAATTTTTGCATCACTTGATCGCGTTGGTTTTGGCTGTAGTCACCATGTAATGCATCAACTTTGTAGCCTCGCTCGTGCAGCTGTCTATAAAGTTCATCCACATCCCGCTTGGTCTGGCAAAAAATCAAAGCCAACTCAGGCTGATGATGGCTGAGGATTCTGCAAAGCCCTTCAAAACGTTCCCAGTATTTTACCTTGTGAAGCCATTGGGAAATTCGTGGGACAAGGATATTGGACCTCGAAACTGAGACAGTTGAAGGCTGGCTCATGTATTTGGCAGCAATCCGATCAATTTCTGGAGACATTGTTGCAGAGAAAAGTAGAATTTGTCTTTTCTTAGGAAGACTTTGCATGATCGTCTGGATATCTTCGATAAAGCCCATGTCTAACATCTCATCGGCTTCATCCAAAACAAAGTGCCGAACTCCACTCAAATCAATCGTTCCTCTGGAAAGATGATCAAGCACACGCCCTGGAGTGCCAACAATGATGTTGGTACGGCGGCGAAGAGTACGGACTTGTTGTTCGATGGAAACTCCACCATAAATGGTGACAACGGATAAAGATTTATAAAGCCCAATCTTGCGGAGTTCTTCGGAAACCTGAGAGGCCAGTTCCCGCGTGGGGGTTAAAATCAGAGCGTCTGTGGTGTGCTTGCCGTCATCACGCTGGCGAGGAGTGAGTCTTTCGATCAGAGGAATTCCGAAGGCAGCCGTTTTTCCGGTACCGGTTTGGGCTTGGCCGATTACGTCATTATGTCCGATTTGCAGGGGTATTACCTGCTCCTGAATTGGAGTTGGTTCAGAAAAACCTGCTTCCTCCAACGCACGAAGTACTGCATCGGACAGTCCCATTTCTTGAAACGTCATAAATCTTCCCTTTGGTTGCTATTAAAGCGGAGTCCTTGGGCATGTCTGACGCTGCAAAAGTATCTGGGCTCTCTTGTTTCGTTACGTCAGAATCACTCATTCTCCTAGTCTGTTCATTTGCATTTTCGGAGAAAATACATTTGACGATAATGATGGTCACTACAAAAAAACAAGGTAAATGTAAGTTTGATAGTTATTTTGATCATGAACAAAATAAACTTTTCACGAACGATTTCACACTCTAGGACACAAGGATAACATGGAAGCATCTGGTCCAGCTTTTACCATTCCCCAGCAAGACGCATTCATTCCCACAATCAAGATTATCGGCGCAGGTGGAGGAGGTGGTAACGTTGTTAGCAAAATGGCAGATGAGGGCATCCGGCATGTCGAACTCATTGCTTGCAACACTGATCTGAAAGCACTGAACAACTCAAACGCAACCATCAAGATGGAGCTTGGACGTGAGCTCACAAGAGGGTTGGGTGCAGGGGCTCGTCCAGAAATCGGCGCACATGCTGCTGAAGAAAGTGCTGCTGAAATTGAGCGGATGCTAAGTGGTGCCGATATGGCTTTTATTGTCGCTGGAATGGGCGGTGGAACCGGCACAGGATCAGCTCCTATAATTGCCCGAATATCCAAATCAAAAAAAATTCTTACCGTTGGAGTGGTCACGCTCCCTTTCTCATTTGAAGGGAAACGCCGGATGAGAGCGGCACTTCAGGGAGTGGCAACTCTTCGCGAGAACACCGATACATTATTGGTCATCCCAAATGAACGCCTACTGGAAGCCACAGATCGATCTACAAGTTTCAAAGATGCCTTTCACATGGTGGACGAAGTACTAGTCCATGCGATTCAGGGAATTACTGATCTTTTAAATGGAGTAGGCGATATCAACGTTGATTTTGCTGATATGCAGACTGTGATGGAAGGGATGGGTCGTGCAGTCATTGGTAAGGGTACAGGTGTTGGCAAAGATCGAATGTTCCGTGCCATCGATAGCGCTATCCATAGCCCTTTGATGCAGGATACAGATATCCAAGGCGCAAAAGGAATTCTGATTCATCTGGTGGCCCCTCGAGATGCAGGAGCTCTGGAGATTACCGCTGCGATGAATCAACTCGAAGATTTGGCTGATGATGATGTGAATCTTATCTGGGGAGCCACTTTGACAGATACCCCAGAAGATCAAGTTTCTGTAACGGTAATCGCCACAGGCCTGCCCGAATGATTTGAGCAGCATTGATGGAAGAGTTTCTACCAAGTTCTTGGACAGTCTATCACACTCATAATGGTCCCTGTCCCTATAGAGCCGTTGGTCAGTGGGATAATCTCACTTTTTATGCTGACCAACTTCCGATTGAAACTTATGAAACATTGTTGGGCAAGGGCTTCCGTAGAAGTGGAACCTCTATCTATCACCCAGCCTGTGAGAATTGCCGTCTCTGCATCCCACTGCGAGTAAATGTTCCCTCCTTCCAGCCCAGTCGCTCACAAAAGCGAACACAGCGAAAGAACCAAGATTTGCGAATTGAACACGTACCCGTTGTTTTCCGGGAAGATGTCTTTGAATTATACCGACGCTATCAGGAACATTGGCATCAACGTGGAAATCCCACCTCCAGAGAAGAGTTCATTGAGTTTTTGATTGATAGTCCAGTTCCCTCAGAAATGATCTTATTCTGGTTAGAGGATGAACTACTTGGGGTTAGTTGGATTGATCGGCTCGAAAATTCTACCAGCGCTGTCTACTTTGCCTTTGAGCCTAACGCTCAACATCGACGCTTAGGAATTTTTTCTTTGCTGCATGAAATTGAATATGCCCAGCATTGCAAACGACAATGGCACTATCTAGGCTATTGGGTACCTGACTCGAAAAAAATGCAATACAAGGCGGACTTTCGCCCCTCAGAAGTGTTACTACATCAAACTTGGACACCCTTAACCGAGGAACTACGTCATGAGTGCTGACTTCACTCATCTTGATAACAGAGAGCATCCTCGAATGGTTGATGTCTCACACAAAGCAATCACCGAACGCAAGGCTGTCGCCCAAGCTGTTATCCGCCTGGGTCAGGAATTGTTTGAATTATTGAAAGAGGAAGGGAGTACATCCAAAGGACCGGTTTTTCAAACTGCTATTATTGCGGGTATTCAAGGGGCTAAAAAAGCATCAGAAATTATCCCCATGTGCCACCCTTTACCCTTGTCCGGTGTTGAGATCGAAACTGAGTTGGCCGATGGACTTGCAGTGCTGACCGCAACTGTTCGGACAACTGGAAAAACTGGTGTCGAGATGGAAGCGCTCACGGCTGCTAGCGTCGCTGCACTGACCCTGTACGACATGTGTAAGTCTGTAACCAAAGGCATGGTCATTGAATCAGTACACTTAATACACAAGTCCGGAGGGAAGTCCGGAGATTACAACTCAGCCAGCTTCCATCAAAAAACAAATTCATTCGGACATGAAGATTCTCCTCCGCAAATCTCAAATTCTCAAAACACAACTCCTCTGGCATGACCCGGCTCTTCTGCTAAGGGGAACCCTCCGTTCTTTTCGTACCATGGTCTTGCTGGCCATCCTGCTTACTTTCGGTTGTCTAGTTTATCTCTGGCAGTGGATGAACTTCCTGCAAAAAAGTTACGAGGTTCAACGTCTTGAAAAAGATCATCAGCAGATGATCGTTCGACTAGAGATGCTGAGGGTAGAAGCTGATTATTTGAGCAGGCCCCAACGCCTTGAGACTGTAGCTCTCAACCAAATGCAGATGCGGCTTCCCAATCCTGCCCAACTTTACCAAAGCGAAATTCTCTTCTCAGATGAAGTCTCGCACCCATAATCCCAAATTTTCACATTACACTTTCAATCTCCGAGTTCTTTCGGTTGTTGTAGTGATTGCCAGTTGTTTAGTAGTCTTATTGGGTCGCATGTTCTACTTGCAGATTTTGCAGGCTGAGTACTTCTCAGAGCGCGCCCGTCACCAACAACAAAGTAGAATCACCCTGGAACCTCGAAGGGGTACAATTACAGATCGCCAGGGCCGCCGCCTCGCTGTTTCCGTCCCAGTCCAATCCCTCTACGCAAGACCACAAAATATTAAATCTCCTTACACAGTTGCGACGCGTATTGCTCCACTACTTGATATTAATCGGGACAAACTTCTTAAAACTCTCAGAACAAAACGCTCTTTCGTCTGGCTAAAGCGTCAACTGCCCCCGGAGGTTGCCCAGAAGATTAAGACAATGGACTTTGAAGGGTTAGATTTTGTTGAAGAGTACAGAAGGGTCTATCCGAACGGTGAGATGGCTGGAGCCTTGTTAGGTTTCACAGGAGTCGATTCACAAGGATTGGAAGGGCTAGAGTACCAGTATCAAGACTTGATGGCTGGAGAACCTGAAGAAGTCGTCGTTGAGCGGGATGGGACTCGAAGAGTAATTCCACACACCTTACCTCACGATCTGAAAGCTCAAAGACACTCGATTCAGCTGACACTTGACAACACCATTCAACATTACACCGAAGCTGCGCTGAAACGCGGAGTCGAGACTTCCCGAGCTGACCGCGGAGTAGCCATCGTCATGCACTCCCAGACAGGAGCAGTGCTTTCAATGGCGACCTATCCCCAATTCGATCCAAATCGTTACCGAGACTTCGACAGATCAACTTTTCTGAATCGTGCCGTCACCGTTGGCTATGAGCCTGGTTCTACGTTTAAAATTTTAACCATTGCTGCTGCTCTGGAAGAGAAGCTTATTACACCGGAGCAAGAATTTTTCTGTGAAAATGGCGCTTTTCGGTTCGCTGGGGAAGATTTCCACGACACCTCACCTCATGAAAATCTGAATATCGAACAGATCATTCAGAAATCTTCGAACATATGTGCCATCAAAATTGGTACTTTGATAAGCCCAGAGAAATTCTACGAATATATTCGCCGATTTGGATTTGGTTCACGACCAGAATCTGGGCTTTCTGGTGAGGCTCTTGGACGGGTGCTGCCACTACAACGCTGGACTCGAGTTGATCATGCCTCCATCTCCTTTGGCCATGGCATCTTAGTTTCTCCGCTCCAGTTGATCAGTGCACTGAACGTTGTTGCTGCTGATGGGAAATGGCTTCCTCCTTATATTGTTGACCATGCTTTCAGCGAGGAAGGGGATATCATTCTGGAGACGCTTGATGAGGAAGGAAAAATCTCGAAGAAATTTGGAGCTCATGATCCAAAGCAGTTGATTTCTGCTGAAACTGCCCAAATACTAAGGAAAATGATGATTAGCGTAACCCAGGAAGGCGGCACTGCTGTAGAAGCAGCGATCCCAGGTTACAACGTCGCTGGAAAGACTGGGACTTCTCAAGTTTTTGACGAAAAAACCGGCAGATATTCCAACCGAAAGCATATTGCATTCTTCAATGGCTACGTCCCAGCCGAACAGCCACTACTCACTGTGCTAGTTGTGATTGAACACCCACGGAGTTCTCCATACGGTGGTAAAGTCGCAGGGCCTGTTTTCAAGGAAATCGTGAATAGAACATTTCTGCACAATGATATCCTGCCGGAGATGAAAAAAGAAGTTGCTGAGGTTCTGGACAACCCCGAACAAGGGTAATTGTAACTGAAGATTAAAGAGATCAACCTACTCACCTACTAATTTGCTACAAACCTAAAGAAAATTACACGTTACTTTCGGAGATGAAGCAGGGGCAAAATTTGCTTGTCCAAAAAACCACCAAAAATTTGAAATTTTTCTACATTGGTGCTTCCTTGTTATTCATCCTTTTCGAGCATCCTAATTCTGTTTACAGAGCAAACCCGCCTTGAAAAATGTCTAGACCGAATCCTCCTGCATCCTGTCGACAGTGCCGATTTTATCACATCACTTGGGATTCAAACGCGCCGTATGGTTGTCATAAGCTAGGATTCAAAACACGATTGGAGCCTTCTCAGTATGTTTTACAGGTTTCAGGTCAACCCTGTTTGAATTTCACTCCTAAAGCTAATCCTGAAAAGTGACTCCGTGAATTTGTGAATCGCTCAGCACTCTCAGCATTACTAGCAGAAAACACCTGGCACCTCCTGCCATACCATCTACCCCTTCGAAATAAACTTACCACCAAACAAGAATCAGATTTCCTCCGTAAAGGTCTATTGTTGTTTTGGCAGAGCGAGGTTGGCATTGTCTACGGTGAGGTTGCTCCTTTACCAGGGCTTCATTCAGAAAGTTTAGATGAGGCCAAATTATTGGTACAGAATCACTTTCCGCATTTCATCAAAGAGTTAGAAGCCAGCAATGATAGTTGGCTTGAATTGAATTATCCAAAGGCACTTGCTCCTTCAGTAAAGTTTGGTTTTGAAATGCTGGCGTTTCATTATCAATTTCTGAAAGAAAAAATTTCTTTGGCCGATTTTTTAAAACCAGTACCCAGCTTTCCCGTCTCATTAAATGGTCTGCTAAACTGCTCTCTAGAAGGGTTAGAAAGTGAAATTGAACGTTGTAAAATTGTCGGTTACAAGACTGTCAAAATTAAAGTAGGCCGAAGGGAACTGGAGGAGGATATCCAAAGAGTGCGATTAGTTCGGAGACAGTGGACTGGTGTGGAAATTCGCCTGGACGCAAACCAAGCTTGGACACTGACAGAAGCTAAAGAAGTACTAAGCTCCTTAGCAGACTGTAATTTAGCTTACTGCGAGGAGCCTCTACAAAATCCTCAAGAACTGCCCCAACTTAGGAGATCTTGTGAAGTCAATTTAGCACTAGACGAGACCTTATGGAAAGATCCAGATTTAGCAAAAGCGATTCAAGATAACGTTCATGCATATATCCTCAAACCAGGAATCTTAGGGGGCTGGCAAGAGACTCTAAAGTGGATAAATTCAGCAAAGTCAACTGGAATTCTACCCGTGTTGAGTAGTAGTTTTGAAAGTGGCATCGGGCACCTGTGGATTGCATTACTGGCTTCTTCCCATGTGTCAAGAGCACCCGCTGTTGGTCTTGATACGGCTTTCTGGTTTGAGAACGACTTGCTCAATCCATCCTTCTCAAGCCACATCCAAAATGGACGCTTGATCTTACCTCAGAAGTGGCCAGAATTTTTTGAACTCAATATGAAAGTTTTACAAACACCCCCTTCATTTTCTTTTCTAATCAAATTTATCTGATCTACATTTCGCAATTTACTTTTCCTCCAAATGGCAGCTTTACGTGTAATTTTTTGATTTATCTGAATATTAAAAAACATTATGAGGAAACACATCTTCAGTTTGATTGGATTGTTTGCACTAGTCTTTTGGAGTAAAGCAAGCCGAGCAGATTATATTCCTGTAGGGCCCGAATTACTGAGGCAAGTCCAAGCTGAGATTATCAATATAGACACGGCAGAACTAAAACGACGATTGGAACAAGATCCCAATCTAACACTGATTGATGTCCGCAATCCAAATGAGATCAACCAATTTGGCGGAACCATTGACGCAGCCCAAAATGTCATCCTTCCAAGAGGATGGTTGGAATTTCGTATTGGTGAGATTCTCCGCTCTTACGATCAACCTGTCGTTCTGTATTGTGGTATCAATCAACGGAGCCCGGTGGCAGCTAAGACACTCATGGACATGGGTTACTCAAACGTCAGTAACTACGCAGATGGCTTTTTTGCATGGCGTGATGCCAATTTACCTGTGGATGCACCAGACTTTGTCCCATCATCGATGCTCTACAGACTGCCACAGCAAGTAACAAAAAATATCTGGTCTGCCATCGGTGCTACCGCACCTCCTAGTTATGAAAATTCAGGTCACAATAATAATCTTTCTTTTATTATCACTGAAGAAGGCGTTGTTGTGATGAACGCTAGTGACAACTATCTGTTAGCTAAAACGCTTCACGAAGAAATTAAAAAAATCACTGATCAGCCTGTCAAGTATGTAGTCCTAGAAAACGCCCAAGGACATGCAATGTTGGGCAGTAATTATTGGCAAGAGCAGGGCGCTAAGATTGTGGTCCATCGATTAGCTGCTGAGGTTATTGAAGATCATGGTGCAGATGTCCTCAAGCAGATGCAAAACGGAAGAAGGGATAAATCACTAGGCACCCAGCTAGTGAAGCCTGATATTATTTTTGATAATGAGTGGATTATTGAACTGGGGGGTGAGCAGATTGAAGCTCGTTATTTAGGTCCAGCCCATGGTCCTGGAGACATCGTCCTGTGGCTACCACAACAAGAACTCGTGATTACTGGAGACCTTGCATTTCATGAAAGACTGTTGCCAGTCTTTGAGGATACAGACACAGCTGGCTGGCTGGAAACCTGGAACAATCTGGAGTCTCTTGGCGCCAAGATTGTGATCCCTGGACATGGAGGTCCTACCGTTATTAGTGAGGTTCGCAAATATACACTGGATTATCTGGTCTACATGAGGCAGGAAGTAGCAAAGATCCTTGAAGAAATGGGCGGCCTTGAAGAAGCGTATGAAATAGACCAGTCTGCCTTTGCCCAGCTGGATACTTTCCGTGAGTTGGCTCGAATAAACGCTGACCGAATCTTTCGTGCAATGGAGTTTGAATGAATAAAGAAAATCAAAAAGTTCGCTGGGGAGTTCTTGGCACCGCTAATTTTGGTAGAACGATCTTGCCAGCAATGCAACGTTGCCAATTTGCTGAAGTTCGCGCTGTTGCTTCTCGATCATTGGAAAGTGCAAAAGCTTATGCAAAAGAGTTAGCTATACCAAAGGCTTACGGCTCGTATGAGGAAATCTTGAGAGATCCTGAGGTTGATGCGATCTATATTCCTTTACCCAATCACATTCACATAGGCCCAGCCAAGCAAGCTCTGGAAGCTGGCAAACATGTTCTGTGTGAAAAACCTATTTCAGTAAACGCAGCAGATGCGCTGGAACTATTGGAATTCTCTAAAAAATTTCCGCGACTCAAAATTGCTGAAGCCTTCATGTACCGCTATCATCCGCAATGGATCCAAGCAAAGAAATGGATCACCGAGGGAAAGATAGGGACATTGAGAATGGTTCAAGTCTTCTTTGCTTACTACAACGTGGATGCTAGCAATATTCGCAATCAGTCTGACGTTGGGGGTGGGGGCCTTCTAGACATTGGCTGTTATTGTGTGTCGTCATCTCGCTGGATTTGCGACAGGGAGCCCGAGAGAGTGATTGGTCTTTTCGACAAAGACCAATCTTTTGGAACAGATCGCTTAGCATCTGGAATTCTGGATTTTGGAAATGGTCTGCAAGCGAGTTTCACTTGTTCCACTCAAGTAGCCCCTTATCAGCGTGTCAATATTTTAGGAACCCATGGTCGTGTTGAGATTGACATCCCATTCAATGCTCCACCAGATCGACCTTGCCGTGTCAGCCTGTATCCTGGAACCCATAGTGATCAGGGTCGATTTGAACCTGCTGAGTCACAAGTCTTGGATATGGATATCTGTGATCAATACACCCTTCAGGGAGAGGCTATTTCCTTAGCAATTCTGAATGATGAACCGGTCCCCTATGGACTGGAAGATGCTGTTGGGAACATGCGCACTCTTGAAGCACTTCGTCAAAGCAACGAGTCCTCTGCATGGATAGTTCCCTAAGTATAGGCTATCTAGCTGATCATCCAGAATGGGTTGAAGAATTAGCGACTCAGCATTGGGAGGAATGGCGAGATCTGGCAGCGACATGGGGCCTTACTCAAGCTTCTGAAGAGCTTTGGGAACATACGAAAAACCGGCAAGGTATACCTACAACAATCATTGCCTTTGATAAAGACCTTTTGTTGGGCTCGGTCGGTTTAGAAGTCTATGATTACCAGGAAATTCAACAATACAGTCCATGGCTTACTAGTCTGTGGGTCATGCCTTTTGCCCGACATCGGGGCTTGGGGACTTACCTAGTTAGAAGAATGGTTCACGAAGCAGCCTGCCTCAAAATTCCTCGCCTGCATTTGCTAACTCTTGACCACACAACTTTTTATGAAAAACTGGGTTGGACTATGTTGGAGCTTGGCTCTGTTGATGACCATGAAATCTCCATCATGAGTATCACTCCCAGACATCTCACCGAAGAAAAACTGCGTTTCCATTGAATCTTCCTCACACTTATGTTGATCTGAAAAGAAAGCATTGCCTCTGGCTAGCATCCAGCCAAGGACATTATTTTCAGCTACGGAGATCATGGCAGAGAAGAAAACAGATAGCGGCATCATACTGATTGAGGAAGAGGCTGGGTCAACTGAAGATGAATCACCTCAGTCTTCTAAAAGTTCCATTATTCAGGACGATGGAGAAGCAACCAAGGAAGATAGTGGGATCATCATTGTCGGTAAAGAAAGCAAAAGCACAGAAGAAGATCCTCCCCAATCTGCAGAAACCTCCATCATTGTTGCCAGCGACCTTCTACCAACATCACTGATCATTATTCCTCTTTTCGATCGTCCATTCTTTCCCAAAATGATGGTGCCAATCCTCTTGAGCAATGAGGAATTGGTCAACAACATTCTCGAGAGTCTAAGCGATAAACAAAAATACGTAGGATTGCTCTTCGCAGAGGAGACTGAGGGAGAAGGAGAATCATTCAAAGTCCAGCGATTTGCTAAGATTGGTGTGGCTGGCAAGGTAATGCAGATTAATAGAAAGCCAGATGTACCTGCCCAGCTTCTTGTTCAGTGCATGGAACGCTTTGAGGTAGTTGAACTATCAGACACATCTCTTCGAAGAGCCCGTGTTCGCTATTGGTATGATGATCCTACTAGCAATGATGAAGAGGTAAAGGCCTACTCAATTTCGATTATCAACTGCATCAAGGAACTAGTTCAACTCAAGCCGCTTTTCCGAGAAGAACTTTCTTTGCTGATGGGTAACATTAACCTGAAGGAACCCGGCACTCTTGCTGACTTCTCCTCTTCAATGACAACATCAAGCGGTGAGGAGTTACAAAAAATTCTGGGGACACGTCCTTTGCTCGAGCGGGCGGAATCAGCACTGATTCTTTTAAAGAAAGAGTTGGAAATCTCCAAAATCCAAGTACAAATCAACAAACGGATTGAAGATCGACTCTCTACACAACAGCGTCAATTTTTTCTCAAGGAACAACTTAAGGAAATCAAGAAGGAGTTGGGCTTAAGCAAGGATGATAAAGAGAGTGAGGAAGAAAAATTTCGTAAACGGATGGAAGCACTCACCCTGACTGAAGAGGCATCCGAGCGGATTGAGGAAGAGTTGGAAAAACTACGTCTGCTAGAGCCAAGTTCGCCAGAATTCAATGTTACAAGAGCATATCTGGATTGGCTGACTGTCCTTCCTTGGGGCAAAACAACTGAGGATAATGAAGACATCGAACAGGCGGAGGAAATTCTGCAGGCAGATCATTACGGATTAGAGGACGTAAAAGATCGAATTCTTGAATTGATCTCAGTTGGAATGATGAACGGAAATCTCTCTGGTACCATCATTCTATTAGTTGGCCCTCCCGGTGTCGGTAAAACTTCAATCGGCCAGTCCATTGCCCGTAGCCTGAATCGTGAATTTTACCGCTTCTCTGTTGGTGGGATGAGAGATGAAGCAGAAATCAAGGGACACCGTAGAACCTACATCGGAGCCCTGCCAGGAAAGTTTGTCCAAGCACTAAAAGTTTGTAAAAGTTCAAACCCTGTCTTGATGCTTGATGAAGTGGATAAGATCGGCAGTAGCTTTCGTGGAGACCCCGCCTCTGCATTGTTGGAAGTATTGGATCCCGAGCAGAATAAGGATTTTTTGGATCACTATTTAGATGTTCGCTTTGATCTTTCCAAGGTTCTTTTCATCTGTACTGCCAATCAGCTAGATACGATTCCTGGACCCCTTCTCGACCGGATGGAGGTGATTCGGCTCTCAGGTTATATTCTTGAGGAAAAGTTGCAGATTGCTCGACAACATTTAATTGAAAGACAACTCTCGTCTCATGGACTGAAGCCAGAGGAATTCCAAATTGATGATAACACTTTAAGAGAAGTGATTGACGGATATGCTCGCGAAGCCGGGGTTCGCAACTTGGAAAAGCAACTCAAGAAAATGATGCGCAAAGCAGCCCGTCAGATCGTCACTGAACGAGGTAAAGAGAATCCGAAAACAGAGGTTCAGATCAACAAAGAAGATCTGAAAGAATATCTGGGCAAACGATCATTTACGGAAGAACAGGCGTTCACGGAGCCAAAAGTAGGAGTCGTGATGGGTCTCGCCTACACAGCCTTGGGTGGGGCGACTCTACACATTGAAGCACGTTCAATTTTTAACAAAAATGGAGGACTGAAGCAGACGGGTCAACTTGGGGATGTGATGAAGGAATCAGCTGAGATTGCCTACAGTTATGTTCGATCACTGCTACAGAACGATCCAGATGCGAAAGAATTCTTCGAAGAAAGAATGATTCACTTTCATGTACCAGCTGGAGCAACCCCCAAAGATGGTCCATCGGCTGGAATCACCATGGCCTGTGCTTTGACGTCTCTCATTTTCGACACCCCCCTTGAAGCTGGCTTGGCCATGACAGGGGAACTAACACTGACCGGAGTCGTTTTACCGATAGGAGGAGTTAAAGAAAAAACCATTGCTGCTAGAAGAGCAAAAATCAGCGAGTTGATTTTCCCGGCTGATAATCAAGAGGATTTTGAAGATCTTGATGAAAGTGTTCGTGAGGGGATCACTGCTCACTTTGTCAAAAAGTTGGAGGATGTTTTAGCTATTGGTTTTCCAAATCTAAAATGGAAGCAGCGCATTCAAAAGTAAAAAGATTTTTCAAAGATCTCTTTTCAGCGTTGAAGTTGCTTCAAGATGTCAATAATCTGCTGAAATAGTTGGACCACCATTTCTTTCGGCAATGGCCCAGAATTTTCCGCACCTAACCTTGCCAACAAGATTTTTTCTCTATCAGCATGGACCACAGCCAGATTATTGGCCTTCTTAAGTTCTCCAACCTTGAGAACCAATTCTGCTCGCTGATTTAGTAACCGCAGCAACTCAGCATCAACCTTATCAATATCCTCCCGCAAAATAGCCAGCTGACCCCGAACTTGCTCAGAATTACTCATCTTTCGAATGCTCCAGTAATTGAAATCGGTACCCTATTCCATAAACTGTCACGATGCTAGACTCCAAACCGTAGGTAGCCAGTTTCTTTCTTAGGTTTTTGACATGCGTATCAATCGTTCGGTCATAGCCGTTGAATTGATACCCTTGAACTTGTTGGAGTAAAGACTCTCGTGACCATACTTTTCCTGGCCTTTGTAACAAGACCTTCAATACCCCAAACTCATTAGGAGTCAGCACAACTTCCGACTCGTCTACCCAAACTTGGTGGTTGGTTTGATCCAAGCGAAGTGGCCCAACTCTTAGCTCCGCATTATCTTCATGATACGTTCTCCGCAGAACCGCTTTGACCCTGGCGACAACCTCTCTCGGACTGAATGGCTTACAAATATAATCATCGGCTCCTGAATCCAGGCCTTTAAGACGGTCAATTTCTTCCACTCTCGCTGTGATCATCAGGATCGGCACGTTTGAGATAGTGCGTAGTTGTTGACAGATCTCGAGCCCGCTCATCCCTGGAAGCATCCAGTCTAATAGGATTAGGTTAATTTCTTCCTGCTCCACCCAAGACCGAATCTGGTCATAGTTCAGGGACTCTCTCGTTTCGTAACCAGCCTGTTGAAGATAATCCCTTAACAGATGTGAAATTTTGGGTTCATCTTCTACAATTAAAATTGTCGAACGTGGCATGGTTCTTCAAAGATAAATAATCATCTAAGCCCTTGGGCATAATTTGCTGCCACAAGTTCAAATTGTAATTACAGTTGCAGTTTAGTAAAATATTTAGTATTTTGCTAATCAATCAAAATTAGTTCGACTTTGGTGAACGTTTTCAGGAGATGTGAAGCCGAAAAAATTTTATTCGAGCTAATGTAATTATTGATAATTTCTGTTGACGCTTCTTTTTGACCCTGAGTAGTAGTTCGGTTCCTTCCAGTGACAGTAATATTGTTCTAACAAGTGGACTATACGATTAAAGAAGGAGCAGATCATGTCCTAAGAAAGCAGGGATGTCAAGCAGACCCCAGCTAATCTGATCTCAGAACATGTTCATAAATTCATGTTTTTTAGATAGAAAATTTAAAGAGAATATCAAACAACTAAACACAAAATTGTTTCACTGTTTCTAGAACTAATCGGGCTTAGCCTTTGAACGCAGGAATTCATGTCCTGCTCAATTTTAATCTGTTCAGTGCGTGTGGTGACTTTCAGTTAACTTACTTTCTAAGTAAAGAAACTTGTAGGTCGATTCAACACCAGCACAAACTGATCGAGGAGGAACAAAATGATTCTTTTCATTGTCCCAACTTGCGTTGTCAGTAAAAGCAAGGATTTCCGCCAGAATTAAACCATCACTGAGAGAATAGAAATGGATCTCGTCGCACCCACGAATTACCGAAATGAAGTCAGTTTCGATAGCACCACCCCAGCTGTAAGAAATGACATCAGTCAACTGCCACCATCTACAAATTTTAAAGAGCGTACTCCTTACGCAGACAACATTGTCGAGGAAACTCGAAGACGAGGTCGGCCTCTGAAGCTTGATAAGCCACTTAGGACACGTATGGGCTTTCGAATTTCTGATGAGATGCTTCAAGACGTAGAGGTGCTTTGCGAACAAACCGGTCTTAGCAAGACGGACCTAATTCTTCAAGCAATCCAAAGCTACATCGACTCGAATCGTGCTTTAACAGGAACTGAGCAACATTCCTGAATAGCGTCACTCATTCGAACCACTCCGGTTTACATGGACGAACGCAGAGATTGATCGTCAGAGATTCCTCCAGCGTTTGTCCATCTTCATCCTCCACGGCCATACTCAATCGAATTGCTCTGGGCAGACAAAACGAATTACTAGCTTCGGAATTCCGTTCACAAGCTAACTCCTGCGTATCCCAATCTTTTACCCAATTTTCTTGGGTTCCTCCATCTGCCAGTTCAATCTCCTGTTCAAGTAATTCCACCAGAAATCCTGTCACTCTGTCTGTCAGCAAGTAATCTCTTCCACCCTCAGACAAATCAGGATTCACATAAAAATCTTCTCTGCGCCACAACTCCCAACGACCTGTTTCTGAGTTTTCTTGCATACGATAACCGATCTCATGCAGCCTAGGATCTTGTTCCCGCCATTCCGGATAGAAACGGGCACGCCGTGCAGCATGAAAGTCAATTGCTGAAGAAGATTCTGCTCCTTGGGGGCCATCAACAAGCCTAGCAATTAAGCCTGTCTGAAAACTATTAATTTGAACTCCCGGACTCTCTGATTCATTCAATTCGACTAGGCGAGACAGGTACTGCATGGCTTGCAGATCATCGATTACTATCTTCATAAGTAGGCGTAATTCTTCACGACCCCGCAGGGACTTCTCCACGCTCAATGAGGTTCTGGAGATTTGAGAGAAGCTGCTGTAGAGCAAGGTTACCAACATGCCGAGGATTGCCATGGAAACCAGCACTTCCAACAAGGAGAAGCCGCTGATTTTTCGAAAAAATGCTTTATCTTGGATCGGAAGGTTTAACGTAGAGTTCGGCATCGTAGCTATATTCAGATCCTGCCTCATTCCATTTCAGGCGGTAGTAGACCCGTCGGATGATGATGCCAGGCAAGGGTTCAGTATCTTCAATTTCTCGTTCCCATGCGAAGCCAAAAAGAGGATCTTCTTCCTCAGCAATCTCTCCCTGCGCCAACGAAACTGGAGCGTTTAAGCTGCGTTCCCAGCGTAGCAGTTCATTCTGAGAACCTGTGATCGCCCGCCATAGGTTCTGTGTAGAATTAAGGATGAATAGTGAGGTCGAGAAGCTTTGGTAGATGGCGATCAAAGTCACCACCAGTATAGACATCGCAACCAGTACTTCGAGAACCGTGAAACCTCTGCGAAGTTTCATGAATCCTTAGTGTTGGGATTCAACATTTCTACTCGGCCTAATAAGCCTTTGGTAGCAATCTCCCAAGTTTCTTCTGGCTGTTCACGCTCCCTGAACTGATAGCGGAAGGGGGTAACAAATCCTGAATTATCCACCAAGATTTCAACTTCCTCTGGCTGAATTAATTCTCTCTCTTCCTGGGTCAATAAAACTGCTGCAATCTCCCAATCCTCTGGAATCAAATGAGGGCGCAAGGTGCGTTCAGGATGATCCTCTGCAAATGCTTCACGCTCACCACTGTCTTCTTCTTCAATCCGGATTTGCTGATTCTGCAAATCGAACACCAGCCAGTAGGTTCGATTCTGGAGAATCGCATCATTGCGAAGCTGGCGGAGGGTTCTCGTCAGATAACTCAGTTCCTGCTGAGGAACCTGCGTCATTACAGACTGAAGTTGGGGGATTGTCAGCCCAAGGATCAGTGAGATAACAATGGTGGCAAAGGTCAGTTCAAGGAGAGTAAAGCCTCTACGGGCTTGCTCAGCGTGCATCGTTGGAGGAAATGTCGGCATCCAATTCAGTTCCGCCTTCCATCCCGTCAGCACCTAGTGACATTATTTCGTAATCATTACCATCGCTGGTATAGACAAACTCATTATCCCAGCCATCCATTGGCAGTTGTTTACTTCTCAAATAAGGCCCATTCCAATTTTTTGGGATAATGCCGACTTCTGGACGCTCTAGCAGTGCACTAAGTTTTTGATCAGTTGTGGGATATCTTCCATTGTGTAATCTGTAAAGGTCCAAAGCCGTTTCCAAACCACGAATCTGTGTTTTGGTAGCATCAACTGTAGCTTGTGAGGCAGAGTCAAACAGCGAAACACCAACAATGCCCACTAGCAATCCAAGAATCATGATGACGACCATGACTTCGATGAAACTAAAGCCTTTGCGACAACGACGTATTGGGCGTGTGAGGGGAAAAATTACGTTAGACATGAAAAATTGGTGAGCAGAGTTAATGAAATTAAAGAAAATATAAAGAAATTATAGTGTAACTTTTTGACAGTCGCAATCAACTATGCGGGAAAGTTTACATCCGCTGTAAAGGGGAAGGTTTATAGGTTCTGAGAGAATTAGGTACCAAGACACCCATGTGTGACATCAACTGTAACCGACTCAGATAAGCTGCCCCTCTCATTAGATGTTCAGCAACATCAACAACAGATCTTTGTTGAGGATCAGCAAGATAAGATTCCTTTGTCCAAGCGTTGAAAGCTCCCATCGCTGGACCACACCAAATCTGATAATCAGCCTCACGGCCTTTTTCACCGATATTCGACCAGCGCGACGATAGGCCTAGATACCAGCGAAAAATCAAAGCCATTTTTCGCTTGGGATGATTTTGAGCCCGCTCCACTTGTTGAGGATCACGTTCCAGAAAGAAGGTTTCTGTCTGCTCCCAAATTTTAGTAAGCGGTTGACGAAACACTTGTTTCTCAATTTTATCGCGCTCTTCAGTAGGGATTTCTTCAATAGAATCATATCGACGGTACAACTCATAAAGTTTCTGAGCTCGCATCGGAAACATGGTTCCTCGCTTGAGCACCTGTAACTGAACCCCCATCTCAAACATATCTGCAGCTGGGGCCATAGTAACATCTGCCATCTCCGCTTGTGCCAATAATCGACGGGTGTGTTCCGATGCACCCGCTTCATAGCACGCCTGATTCACAGAGCCAGTCACTACATAAGCAGCTCCCATTGCAAACGCTCCCATCACAGCCTCTGGTGTGCCCAAACCACCACCTACCCCGATTCTCGTTGAATAGGGTCGCGCCTCCTGAATCTCATCCCGTAATTTAAGCATTGTCGGCAAGAGAATTACGAGTGGACGATTATCCGTATGTCCTCCAGAGTCTGCTTCCACAGTCAGGTCGTCAGCCATAGGTACATGAGCTGCCAAATTTGCCTGTTCCTGTGTTATCCACGCTTTCTCCAAGCATTGTTTCAAATATTTTTCTGGTGCAGGTTCCAAAAATCTTCGAGCCACCTCTGTTCTGGAGACTTTTGCAATCACCCGATTAGTGATCTCGATACCTCCGTTAGTTTGGTGGAGACCTGCCACACGATATCTTACAATAGAAGCAGTCAGATCTAAGAATGCACTCGCTTCAACGCATCGTACCCCATACTGAAGATAGCGCTCGACAGCACCAATTTCCAAAGCTGGCTCACTAGGGCTGTGGATCAAATTGAACGCATAGGTACCATTAGGCAAAGCCTGCTGAATCTTTTGGATTGCTACCTCAATACGAGAAGGCACCAAGCCAGCTGCGCCAAATGAAGCTAAAATTCCTTGCTGTCCAAGAGCAATTACCAGTTCCTCAGAGGCAATCCCATTCGCCATTGCGCCTGCATGATAGGCATAGCGAGTACCATGAGACTGGCAGAACCCAGGATCCCCCAAAAGCGATGGAGACTGTACCGGTAAGATTCCGATGAGAGATTGAATCAGTTGAGCTTCACTCGCGGTTTGTGAAGGAATCCATGTGGCTAGCCCATCAGGACTGTTGAGTAAATAAACTGGTTGGTCAAGATTGAGCAGGTGGGCGTGAAGTTCGTGGGGTTGAGCGGCAATTTCAGAGCGGGGTACGTCAAATTTTCCTAGTTCGGGTAGTCTGGGATGGTATCGCAACACGGATTCTTTCACTTATTTTTATCATCACGAAAAACGTTATCCATTGATTTTCCAGAATTTTTCACAGCGTTCTGTGGTGATCGTTGACGACTCGCAACCACCAATGACCTGGGTTTGAACGTAAGTAGGTTTGCTCGTGAACGCTCAGCTGTTCTTGCAGGAATCATAGGGATCAACAGATACAGACTGCGAGGCAGTACCTCCACCTGCAGTTGTTGGGTCTCAGCTGTCCAGCCACCATATGGTGAAGACATTTGCAAATAATTGCCGTGTAATTGGACAAACTCACCCTTACCAAGCCAATTTTCACTCGGTGGCACATGCTGCAATTTGGCTACTCCGTCTGTAGGAGATGACAATTTAGCTGTATAAACCTGAAGATCATTTGCCTTGAGCAAATGACTGTGATTGATCCGCCAAGAATGTAGAGGTTCTTTGTGTAAAGCTAATCTAAAACGCACCTTGTCCTGATGCGTCCACTCCTCTTCCCCGATGGTGACAATCGAGCTAGAAGGTTGACCACTTGCCTGGACTATTATTTCGTTCCAAAAGTACGCGGTCTCGAGTTGTGAGTTCTGGTCCGTATATCGAGCTTTGATAACGTTGACCGGGACTGCATGCCCATTTCGGAAGGTATGCAAGAGGGGGCTGAAAGTCTCAGATGTTTGCAACATAGAGAACCATGCCTCTTTCTTCGTGACCTGCCAAAACCCAATCTCGCAGGGAGGCTGCCCACTCTCAAACTCCTTCATCAATAGATGAAAGGTTTGTGACAAAAGCTCTGGGCTACCAATGATAACCAAGCGATTACTGCCCGCATGCAGTGCCTTACGTAGTTCCTGCTCGAGCATCATGTGAGGAGTCAAGAAAGAAAGCCCGGCTGGAGTCAGACGTTCCATAATTCTCAAACCATGTCTACGCCAAAAAAACCGCATGTGTGGTTTTCGACAGTCAAGTATCAGATGGAGTGAAGTTTTCATCAGTTTTCCGTGACTTCGAGTTGGGCCAAGGCGAGATCTACTTGTTTCAACAAATCAGCAAGCAAACCTTGATTTTCCAGAACTACGTCCGCATAAGGCAATCGTTCCTCCTGACGTAGTTGCGAATCAATTCTGGACTGGGCCTGCTCAGCAGTTAAACAGTTCCGGAGTTGCAGACGTTGAAGGATTTGATCTTTTGGAGCAGTCACTACCCAGATTTGATCACAACGTGATCTCCACTGAGATTCTATCAACAGAGCTGCTTCCAAAAAAACAGGTTTTCCCGAATCCAAAAAACTAGTCAGATCGAGCAGACGTTCTTCCATCAATTGGGCAATCGGTGGATGAGTGATCTGGTTCAGTTGCTCTCGGGCTTTTGTATCATTGAAAATTATGTTGCCAAGAGCCTTCCGATTGATCTCCTTGTTCTTAGTCAGGATCCCTTTGCCAAAAGTTTCCAAAATCTGGTCATAAGCCGTTTGGCCTGGGGTAAGGACTATATGGCCAACTCGATCTGCATTAATGACCGGATAGCCTTTTTCACGAAGATACGCGGCAACTGCACTTTTTCCGCAAGCAATTCCACCCGTCAACCCAACCAGTGGGTGACCTGCTTCCATCACCAGACCTGCTTGACAAATTTCATTGGACGCAATCTCTCCACAATTTTATGAAAAGTGCGCCAAGACATTGGCTCCAAGCTTACTTCAATCATGGCTTCCCGTTCATTTTTCTGAAAACTTCTCGAGTCCAGAATTGCTACCCCTGCGTCTTTGATTACTTTCGTGATTTGAAACAAAATGCCTCGATCATCGATGGTCAATAGATTCAGTTTATAGCCCTTCAGACGAGATTCTGGCAAAGCCCAGTTGATTTGAACTGGAGGAAGTCCTTTGCGGGCTGGAATCTTAGTACAGTTGTCACGGTGAATCTCCATTTCTTTCTGATCATTCGGAATACCCAGAGCGCGGTCACCTGGAATTGGATGACAGCATGAGCTCAGATGGACAATGCTGTCATTGTCATTTTCGACCTTAAAGACAGGTGCTTCTTTAGTTTGAAACCAAGCTCTGAGGCGGGCAATGCCATGCAAAGCCTGATTTGGCAAAAGTTGATAGGTCTTTAGGAAATTTTTCAATTCTCTTCGCTGCAATCCCAATTCTTCTAGGAAACGCTCCTTGGTCAAGCGCTCCTTCGCCAGAGCTTCCTGAACATTTTCTTGTTGGAACCATTGATCAACATTTTGCTGAAAATGGAACAACTCACTAACCAAAAAATCACGTCCCACTTCTTGGGCTTTTCGTGAATTTTGCTGTCTCAGGCTACGGCGAATGTTCAGGTGGCTTCTCGCGGTGATGGATTGTTCCAACCAGGTTCGATCTGGATACTGATCTGGACGAGCCAGGATTCGCACTGATTCACCGTGTTCCAGTTTACGGTCACGTGAAACCCAATTTCGGCTACTCTGGTCAGCACTTTGGGAACGTGGAGCATTCACCAATGCACCCACACAATAGGTTCCTAAATCGGTATGAATCTGAAAGGCAAAATCCAAAACCGTTGCTCCTGAAGGCAAGGTTACCATATCTCCTTTTGGAGTGAACACCTGGATCTGTTCTGACTGCAGGTAGCCCATCACTTCCGCCATCCGTAGTTCCTTGTTTCCACTAAACAGATCAAGTTGCTCCAGGCAGGTTCGATAGTAGTTGGAGAGTTCACTTACCGAACCCTTCCAGTGCGCCATGATTCCATATTCGTTCAGTTGGCTCATCTGCTTTGAAACAATTTCAAAGGAAATGGGCTCACCATCAAAAATCACTTGGGTGTGCAGTCCTTGATGACCGTTCCAAAGAGGATTACTAATGAAATCCCGAATTTTCAGGGGGACAGCGTTACGTTGAGTATGCAGGGCCCCCAGGACTTGATAGCTTTCCAACGGCTCCTGAACCACCAAGCGGTAGCCTTCCAAAACAGTTTCTGCTTCTTCAGAACTGTGGATGTAAGAGGCCGGATGTGTCCAGATTTCCTCTATCCTTGTATTTTCCAAACCACATCGCTGCAGAATTTCCTCAATTTGAAGATGCATTGCTTGGATAGACGGTGCTTGCTGTTCTCTCAGTCGCTGTAAGTGTGCAAGAGTCCTCTCATAACGTTTGGGGTAGAGGTATCGGAAACAGAGTTCAGTGTGTTCCTGGCTAATTTCTTCAAGGCCAAAACGACGAGCCATGGGCACATAGACATTCAAGGTCTCACGGCTAATGCTGCGCTGCTTGTGCCGAGGCATCGCGTCCATGTCCTTCATGTTATCAAGGCGATCAAAGAGCTTGATAAACAATGAACGAACATCCCGGACCATTGCGGCAAGCATCTTCTGATAGGTCGCTTCGAGGTCTGCTCCTTTTTTACCAGAATCTGTGGTGTACTTGATCTTCGTTAGCCCATCAACAATATCTGCGTACCATTCTCCATAATTTGTAGAAAGGTAGTCCCAGGTGATCGATGTATCTTCGATAGCGTCATGAAGGAGGGAGGCCACAACAGTAGGAGCATCAAGGCCCATGTTGCATATGGATAAGGCTACTCTCAGCGGATGAACAATAACCGGTTGGCCTGATCTGCGAATCTGGTTGGCATGGTAGGCTTCAATATCATCGAAGGCTTTTTCAAGGAGATTTTGCTCCAGTTCAGTCCCACGTCGGCGTACATAGTCGCGGATCTGTTGTTTCAGATCCATCACTAACTGGGAGTACTCATCTGCAGATTCTTGCACCGCAAAAGCACGTCCACTCAAATTTTCTGCTACCGATTCAGACACTTCGGACAACAACGGTCCTCCTTATTCTCACTTTAATCGAGTAACTATTTTCACTAGCCTCATTGTGGACGGAAACTTAGGGATCGTCCCAGACCTGTACAGAAACGCAAGCCCGAGCCTTCTGTAATCGGTTTCCATCCTACTTCATAGCGCTGATCCCAGGTCCACTCTCGAATTTCTCGCATCAGTTCAAAACTAGCCCCGTCGGCCCAGAAAAACAAATACACTTCACTCGGAGACTTCTCAGCAAGCAGTTTTGTGAGCCAGCCGTCAGCGCGACTAACCTCCCCCCACCACTGTCCAGCACCAGACTCTGGAAAGAATTGCAGACAATGATTCTGACTTGATTGAGCTGTCAACTCAATACGGTAGCCGTCTAGATCTGCCTTGAGAGGGAGTTCTGGCTCACCGTCCAGCTCACTCTGAAACGAACGATAGGCTGCAACACGATCCAGATAGAGCAGCCGATTATCCTGCAATACAAAAAGTAAACTACTTTTCTGTGAGGAATGTGACCATGGTATCCGCTTCTTTTCTATCGTTAACAAGTCATTCGTTTCTTCAGGCGAGACCGGCTCATCTATGGGACTCTCCACCACACTTAACAACGCCATAAAAACTGCCAGGATGATCAGGATCCCAACGCTGTTGGAGACAATATCTACCAGAGAATCTAGGCTTTCGGTAACCTGCGAACTAGAACCTCGTCTCATTCAACCGGTTTGGCTTTACGTCGTTTTCGCTTTTTTCGCCGGACCTTTTCGGGCTCAGGGGGTGGTTCGTCAGCTAGCGCCATCTCTTCTTTGATGAGTGGCTCTAATTCCTGCCGTTGGTAGTCTTCCTCCAATTGATTGAACCAACTTGTCAACCGGGGCACCATTTCTTCTTTGTTATTCTTTTCACAGAGGCTGACCATCCTGAGAAAAATTCCCCGCTTAGGAAGTACTCGGAGGGCCTGTTCATAGGAAGTCATTGCTGATTTGTAGTCCTTGCTCACTTCCGCCTGAACCGCTTTTTCAAGAAGCTGTTGTTGTTGACGCTCCAACTCAGCCTCCTCCATTTCACGGATCTTCTTTTTTATTTCTCGTTGTGGCTTCCATTCTTCCAGATCTCCATAAACGATGAACAATTGCTTGAGCACTTTAATGGTTGGCAGGATCGCAATTGCCTGCTCCAGTTTATAGACTGCCGCCTTCAAATCAGGCTTCTTCAAGTCAGTTTCTGCCATCTCCAAATAAGCTTCCCGCACAGCCTTCAACTCCTGCCGAGCCACTTTATTGCTTCTGTCCTTGCGCAAGGCTCGTTGAAACACCTTATAGGCATCATCCAAATTGTTTTTCTGCAGCAGCAGGTGCCCGATCCGGTTGAGCAGTTCAACCGATTCAATTTCGGGAATCAACGGCTGGTAGATCTCAAGAGCCCGCTTGAAGTTCTGCCTTTCAAAATATTCTTCACCCCTTTGAAAGCATTCTTCCAGATCAAAATAACCCTGGGATCGCTGCAGAAGCTTATGGGTTATAAAGAAATGTCGACGAGCCGGCATCACCCTCTCAGCCTGTTGATACAACAGCCCAAGGTTAGCGTTGGCATAGCGATGATTCGGGTACTTGCCCAGCAGCTGCACTAGTTTATCGATGGCATCCTGACGTTTTCCCGTTAGTGAAAGAGACAGAATCCAGAAACAGCTTAAGTTCAGATCCTTTGAATTTTCTCCGGATAGTTGATCAAAACACTCCCGGGCAACGTCAGCAATTTTACGATCAAGACAACAAAATCCCAATGTCAGCAGCAGTTTCTGCCGCAGTGAGAGGTCTTCCTTGGTATCATTCAGGATGTAATCAAAAAGGCTTTGCCAGTGAACCTCATCCGGCTCAACACTTTCATCAAATTCTCCTTCTGTGACATCATCGAGTTCAAAGGAATCGTCCTCCTCAAAATCCTCTTCCTCAGCATCCAACATGTCATGATGTAGTTCCCACAATTCAGAAAGGCCATCCTGATAGTCTGGCAGATAAAAGGAAGTGCGCTGCTCATATTCGCGGATGGCCTGCACTGCCACGCTGTCAGCTAATTCCAGACGTGCAATGGTCGCAGGGAGATTGTAGGAGGCATAGTTGTGCTTCGGCTTCAAGCGAAGGCAGTGTTCATAGAGGCTGATCGCTTGATTCCAGTCCCCATTTTTTCTGCAGAGATTCCCGATGGCGTTTGCCAAATCAACATTGTCAGGGTTCATTGACAGCAGGCTACTGCCAACTGAAATCAAGGCGGACAAATCACCACTGCCCTGCATATCGCGATAGATATCGGCCACAGTTTTGGAGGCCAACTCGCGATGAACCTGCATAGCCTTGCTGAACTCGATCATGGACCGGTCATAAAAATGACTATCGAGCAACTGCTTTCCCCGCTCCAGCAGGGCAAGAGCCTCTGACTCACTGTCCGTGGTCACAGACTTTCGCAATTGATCCAGAATATTCATGTACACATCCAATGAAACTGAAGGTCTATCTGGACTGACCCAACCCCCTGCTTCCACATCTGTGGATTGAAATCAAGCCATGCTGGTTGGTAGGCAAATTGGGTAATGGTGTTCTTGATTCACGAAGACTTATCATAGTAAATCAGGAGAATTTTGGAAATGTGTTCACCTGATTTTTTTCAAGTTCATCGGATTGACAGTGTTCATTGATTATCTCCTCAACCAATCAGGTCAATTCTGGAACTTTTCTTTTCTTCGTTCTCGTCACAAGATCAAATAATTAACAAGCAATAATTCAGCAAACTGACTTCCAAATGGACAACTAACTGCTGAAAGAGCAACGAACCACTAAAAACTTGGTTTCTCTAGTCTGATTGAATTGATCAGGAGTTGCCCTGCGATTCTGACTGCGAGTGGAGTGCCATTGACACTTGGATGGAATGGCCAAATTGCTTCGTGAACTATCAATCTTTGGGAAGGAAAGATCTAATGAACTATGAAGTTGAAGATTTTCAGAAAGATGTGCTGGAAAAAAGTTTCCAGCAACCCGTTCTTGTAGATTTTTGGGCGGAGTGGTGTGGTCCCTGCCGTACTTTGGGCCCTATCCTAGAACGATTGGCCGCAGAAAATCATGGGAAATGGTCTCTGGTAAAGGTCAACACGGAGATACATCAGGAAATCGCGATGTATTTTCAAATTCGTAGTATTCCCGCTGTGAAACTGTTCATTGACGGAGAAGTAGTCAATGAATTCACCGGTGCACTACCTGAAGCATCCATTCGCCAATGGTTGGAGCAAACGCTACCGGGGAATAGCAGTAACAACCAACTGCTGGAATTTGCCAAAGAAGCACTGGAAGTAGGAGAAGTGGACCAGGCTCTGCTCGCTCTTAAACGGCTATTGAATGAAGAACCTGATCATGATGAAGGCAGAACTCTACTTGCTCGAATATACTTGGTTTCTCAAGATGAGGATCTGCAAAAGCAAGCAGTGGCGTTGATTGAGTCCATCGGACCCGATTCCAAATTCTTTGATGTTGCGGAGGCTCTTCGGCTGCTGGTGGAGATGTTGGATGACAAGTTTCTGCAAAACCTGCCAACTAGTCCGCATCAAGTTCTCATGAAAGAAGGGATCAATGAATTGAGACGAGGGCGCTTTGATCACGCCCTCAAGCATTGGATTGATGCTCTGAAGAAAGAACGGGAATACCGTGAAGTTGCCCGCAAGGCATGTGTGGCAGTGTTTAAATTTCTTGGAGAAGACAGTGAAGTTACGCGACAGTACCGGCCTGCATTCTCTAGTGCGTTCTATTCCTAATGTATCAGGCGAGTTGGAAAGGATTACCCAACTCACCTGATAGCAGTTCAGCTTTGAGGCTCAACCTGTCGAGGAATCAGAAGACCTTCCACCTTTGGTGCAGCCAGCATTCCTGCTGACATCCCAATCACGAAAAGGATTGGGTTAATATTTCCTGAAAATATGGAGGCCAACCCAGGCCCAGGACAGAAACCACCCAATCCCCAACCCAAACCAAAAATTACCGCCCCAACTACCAACGGGCGATCAATCACCTTAGACGTTGGGAGTTGAAAGGAACTCGTAAATCGGGGTTGTTCATTCCTTATAATTAGTTGGTAGAGCAGCATATACACACCCGTCCCCCCACCCATGACAAAAATTAGGCTAGGGTCCCAGTTTCCAGTAAAATCTAGGAAACCAATCACTTTACCAGGTTGGGTCATCCCACTGATGGCTAGTCCAATTCCAAAAACGAAGCCTACTGCAAGGCTTATTAAGTTTTCACGACTACGCAGCACCTCAATCATAATACGCCTCCTAACAGATGATTGGTGATCCAAACCATTCCGATTCCAGCAGCCATGAATACTCCGACCGAGGCCATGGACCGCAAAGAGAGTCTACCGATTCCACAAATGCCGTGTCCACTGGTGCAACCACTCCCAATTCGAACACCGATACCAACGAGAAGACCCGCCAACAAGGTAGTGATCATGCCCCTTCCAGCAGTATCCACAAACAACTGTGGTGAAACCAGCACCATCACCAGGCCCGCTAGAACCATCCCTCCAATGAACATTTCTCGCCATGCGATAGCCCCTGATTGGGGGACAAGAAGACCACGAAAGATACCGGAGATTCCTGCAATTTTTCCGTTGAAATACATCAAGGCTGCGGAGGCAAGGCCGATCAGGACACCTCCCAGCAGAGGCTCCCAGATCGAAAAATCCTGAATTTGCATAATGATCCTAGTAGTTGATGAAAAGTATTTGAACCAAAGCCAGAGACGTTGAACACCTGATGACAGTTGGTCAAAGACTCCAAAGCTCCTTTCAATTCACTGGATAACCAGCCTGATCCCAGTGCAACATCCCGGTTGTGGGTACACAGATAATGTTTTCCAAACCTTTGTTTTTGAGGGAACTGGTTGCGTAGCGTGCGCGCCTGCCGGAGCGACAGAAGAGATAAACTTTTTCATAGGTTTTAAATTTATCGAGGTATTGCGCCTCATCACCCAGTGGGATGTTAATGCTACCTTGGACGTGCCCGTTGCTGTATTCCTGGGGAGTACGAACATCAACTAGCAAAACATCCTCAGAGGGATCCTCACTGAGATGCTTGATCTCTTCCATCGTACAAACAGTTTCACTGCCTTGCTCTTCGGTCACACCACAGTCAAGGTTGGCTGGCAATGATTCATCGATCCTTTTCGGATACGGCAGATTTAGATTGTTCATAATTCTATTAAAGTCTTCAAAAGAGTTGTCTGTTTTCAATCTTGGATTGAGGCGTTTTTCTTCACCAACTGATGTGACCAAGCGTCCCCGGTAATCATGTCCTGGATAAATCAAGGTTTCATCCGGCAGTGAGAAGATCTTTTCGTGAATGCTACGATAGAGATTCTCTGGACTTCCTTGTTGAAAATCTGTCCGACCACATCCACGAATCAAGATAGCGTCTCCGGTGAACACCATGTTCTCAACCTGGTAACTGGTGCAGGCATCCGTATGTCCCGGAGTCGCCAGTGCCTTTAAGGTATGCTTGCCGAACTGAAGCTCTTGTCCATCTTCCAGCAGAATATCAGCACAACCAACCCCAGCTGGCTTCCCAACAGCTGTTTGAGCTCCCATTGAATCTCTAAACATCCCCAAAGCGGTTACATGATCCGCATGAACATGCGTATCGAGCGCATAGAGGAGCTTTAGTTGTAGATCGGTCACAGCTTCCAGATCACGCAAGTACTGCTCTCGAACAGGATCAATGATGACTGCCTCTTTCGTGTCCTGGTCCCACAGTAGGTAGCTGTAGGTCCAGGTATCGTAGTCAAACAATTGACGAAAACCGATTGTTCCCATCTCAGTCTCCTTTGGTTAGTGAATCGATTAAAAGTTAAGGTTCTCAAACTTGGCAGAAAATGCTTTTGAGCATTTCGAACAACCTTTGGAACCGTTCATCAGCAATTCGATAGTAGGAATAGTTCCCTTCTCTTCTTAGATTCAGCACGTTGTGCAGTTTTAACAAAGAAAGGTGCTGTGAAAGCGTTGCCTGCTTCAAACCTGTGAAATATTCCATTTCCTGCACATTGTGCTCACCCTTCTGCAGAATGCAGAGGATTTTGAGTCGAGCTGGGTGTGACAAAACTCGCAGACACTCTGTGGCTTTGTTTATATTCTCCTGTTGATCCACGAACAGACATCGTAAGTCCATTTCGAGATCAGCATCCAGAATTCTCGCTGTTTTCATGATCTTTTTTCACTCAGAGATTTACACGATTCAGCTGATTGCCCATCACTACAGAATAGTTTCTTTCGCCAAGATAAAGAGCCCCATGATCAAAACAAACCAACCGAATCCAGGTTTCAGTTTGGCGCTGGAAACAAAACGACTGAGGTAAGTTCCAAGGTAAATCCCAATGATGGAAAGCAAAGAGAACAGAGCCAGAAAACCCCAATCAAAGCTTTGATTCCCCAAATCTCCAAGAAATCCAAACAGGGATTTCACCGCAATGATCATCAACGATGTACCAACTGCCTGTTTCATCGGAAGTTTGGCCAACATGACGAGTGCAGGGATGATCAGAAAGCCACCTCCAGCACCTACAAACCCGGTTACCCCTCCCACTATCAAACCCTCGAGGGCAATCATGGGATAGTTGAATTGAAGTTCACCTTCTTTTTCTGGTTCACTTCCTCCTCGGATCATTGAAACCGAGGCTAGAATCATCACAGTCGCAAAAACGCCCATCACAATCAGATCTCTGCCGACAACCAAGCTGCCTACTGTGAAAATTTCCAAAGGTAAGGCCGGTACTAGGAATTTCCTCGCCAGAAAGACCCCAACAAATGCCGGAATCGCGAAGATTGTTCCTGCCTTCAGATTGACCAATCCCAACTTGAAGTAGTTAACAGAACCAACTAGGGCACTCAAACCAACGACAAACAAGGAGTAACCGGTTGCCAGTACTGGAGGAATTCCAAGCAGATAGACGAGAATTGGCACCGTTAGAATCGAACCCCCTCCACCAAGCAATCCCATGGTTGCTCCAGCCAGAATCGTCGCACCAAAGCCAAACAATGCTGAGCCACTCGTAGGTATTGCGCTAAAACTGTTGCTGATCAACCCCAAGCCAATTCCGAGAGCCATGATGGAAATTAGCGGTTGCAGTTGTCTGAGAAGTGCCATGTAGTCCTTTCAACTGACTAAAAATTATTTAATCAATATATTCAGAAATTTGAATATATAAAGAGAAAATATTATCTTATATTGCTTACTGAATTACCCTTCGTTTGCGATGTTACAAGAAAGGCGATAATTTATTTTGGTTAATTATTCACTGGTTCGTCAAGTGTCGACCAAGCTCCTCTACTTTCGCAAAGGCCTGCAATTCACATGAGCTTACCACCAGACTATTGGATTCCATCCGGCTCCTTTCAAGAAATTCTCTATCACAAATCGGAAGAGGGAATTGCAAAGATCACTATCAACCGACCACATGTTCGTAACGCCTTCACACCTCTGACTGTCCGTGAGATGCAGAAAGCTTTAGATGATGCACGAGATGATGTCAACATCGGCACGATCATCCTAACCGGTCAAGGTGAACTGGCATTCTGCTCAGGAGGAGATCAGAAAATCCGTGGGGATGCTGGCTACAAGGATCAGGATACCGGACACCTACGCCTCAACGTACTTGATTTTCAGCGGCAGATCAGAACCTGTCCTAAACCTATCGTGGCGATGGTTGCTGGTTATGCCATTGGAGGAGGTCATGTACTGCACCTGATGTGTGATATAACGATTGCAGCCAAAAATGCAGTCTTTGGTCAGACCGGACCGAAAGTCGGATCATTTGATGGAGGTTATGGTTCCAGCTATTTAGCTCGTATCGTTGGCCAAAAAAAAGCTCGCGAAATCTGGTTCCTCTGTCGTCAATACAATGCCGAGCAGGCTCTGGAGATGGGGTTGGTCAATACCGTGGTGCCGCTTGAACAACTGGAGGGGGAAACTGTGACCTGGTGCCGTCAGATGCTGCAGCACTCTCCAACGGCACTACGTTGCCTAAAGGCAGCTATGAATGCAGATTGCGATGGGCAAGCAGGTCTACAAGAATTAGCTGGCGCAGCGACTTTGCTGTTTTATCAGACCGAAGAGGGTCAGGAAGGCCGAAACGCCTATGTCGAAAAAAGGCCACCAGATTTTGGTAAGTTTATTCGTCATCCCTAATTGAAATCTAGATCAGAAAGGCTTTGGGAAACTTGCTTGAAGTATTGCTTATCAGAATAGACTGAATAGTTCATAAGATTTGTTAATAAATCATTGCCTGACAAACGATGAATGTAACTATTAAAGAAAATTATTGAAGGCTTTAGAATACTGCTCTTCTCAACTCTATTTTTTGGGGTGAAAACCAGATCGAATTGCAAAAAGCCTCGAAAGCTAGTTAATGAGGCCAGAATTGGAAGAGTTGTCGACAATGGAATGGTTTTGTAAAAGCTGACTATGCTCAGATGGACCATATTCGGGAACAAGTCGATACATCACTGCTAGCGCCTCTTCCAGATCCTGTTCAGCAATTGCTTTTTCCAGAAGTTCCAGTTCAACCTCAAGCACTGCTGACTTCTGGCAGGGCTCCTGCGAGCGGAAGATCCGCGAATGAACTGTGGGAAGGGAATGTTCCGGTTCAATCAGTAACTCCTCGTGGAGTTTTTCACCAGGACGCAAGCCTGTGAATTGAATCGATACATCACGATCCGGTACCAAGCCACTCAGTTCGATCAGCTGCCGAGCCAGCTCTGCAATACGGACTGGTTGACCCATGTCCAGCAGAAATACCTCTCCACCTTTAGCCATCGCCCCTGCCTGAATCACTAGTCGCACGGCTTCCCCAATGCTCATGAAGTAACGGTTAACCTCTGGATGAGTCACCGTTAGAGGTTGGCCCAGCCGCAGCTGTTCTCGAAAGAGGGGTATGACCGAGCCGCTGCTATCGAGCACGTTCCCAAAGCGGACCATGGTCCAGCGGCACTCTGGCCATTGACGGGCAGCATCCTGTACCAGTAACTCCGCAATGCGCTTGGAGGCACCCATCAAGCTCGTAGGCCGCACAGCCTTGTCGGTGGAAATCAAAACGAATAACTCCGGTTGGTGGGCTTGACAGGCTACCAACAGTGATTGAGTGCCAAGGACATTGTTGCGAAATCCCCCCAGTGGATTCATCTCCACCAAGGGGACATGTTTGTAGGCAGCGGCGTGATAAACCGTTTGAACCTGATGCTCCTTCATTAGCTTGGCAAGCCGAGTTGTTTCCAAAACTGAACCAAGAAAGGGCAAGAGTTCAGTCACCGAAAGTTGTGGACGCAGTTCTCGCTCCATTTGATAGAGTGCATGTTCATGCTGATCCAGCAGGATCAATTTGCTCGGCTGAAGCCTCAATATTTCCCGACACAACTCACTCCCTATGGATCCTCCAGCTCCTGTGAGGAGTACAGTTTTGCTCCTCAAATCTTTTTGCATCAGCGATGAGTCTGGAGGAATTTCGTCTCTGCCCAACAGGTCAGCAATCTGTATTTCCTGCAACGCCACAAAAGAGCCTTTGCGATCTAGGAGTTGATCAAGGGTCGGAAGAATCTTTACCCCGAGATGTAAGGGACGCAATTGCTCCAGAATTTCTCGTCGACGCTGATGAGTAGCACTTGGAAGCGCAAGAAAGATAGAATGTAGTTCCAAGCTTTCACGGAGCCCAGCAAGTTCTGCCGGAGAGTGAACCGGCAGACCACGCAATCGACGACCCTGCAGAGTTGGGTCATCGTCCAAAAAGATCTTTACTTGATAGTTGTGCTGGTGTTGAAGGGATTCATGCAGCTGAATTCCTGCTGTTCCAGCTCCGTAAATGGCCACAACTTGACGTTCTTGCTGAGAAACACCGAGCAGATGAATGCGGGTCAGCCAACGGATGCCTAAGCGCAGGCCGACCAGAGAGAGTAGCCCAAAGATCGGAGCCATCACCACGATGGAGCGAGGGAGCAAAACGTTGTTGACCAGCCAATCCAAAACGATAAATCCTCCACTGCCAATAAGCGCTCCTTGGCAAACCAACCAGACCAATTCTGGCCCCGCATACCGGAGAATCGGTCGATATAATCCTACCAGCCCAAGAGCCCCATAGTGCAGCAGAAGCCAGCTTCCAACTCCTATGTCGAACTGAGAAATTCCGCCCCAGATCGTGGAGGGTTCGAAGCGAATGGCAAAACTGAGCAGAAGAGAACCGGAGAGCAGGAGGAAGTCCAGGGTGGCCAGCGTAAGGTTTTTCTGAGATCTGGACCAGGAAACACTGGCAGAAAGCAGTTCTTGAAGGTAAGCAGCGATCAAGGATCTTTTTGTAGCCAATTTTACCTGATTAATTCAGTTCTAAAAAAACCCTGTTCCTTCCAGTCACAGAATCTACTGAAATGCCTAACACAACTTCCAAGCTGTGGGATCAGACTTTAAGTTATGTATCTTTTTAGATCATTCATGATTAGTACCGATTCTAGAGAAACAGAGACCCTAGAAAAAAGGGAGATCGAGAAGTTGTCGGCGGAATTGTTTGGTAGATTGAGGGGCTACAGGATTCAGAACGAAGATCTTGTCGCCCCGAACTACGTTTGATCGTGATTTCTCAAAGATTTACCGCACTACAGTACAACTGATGCTCGGAATTTTGCGGCAAGCTTGAGGCTTCACTCGACAATCGCTCAGGCATCGATGCCGCCCAGATCAGCAGGTGCGTATCAAGCACAGTTCATTCATTCATCGATCCCAAACTGAGACAGGATCTTATCTTCTCCCATGCGATCAAAATCATCCGGCACGACGAATTGACCCGCCAAAAATCCTAGCCTCTTCATCTGCCCTGGTTCAGGGGCATTCATTGCGATCACATGGGCTATCAGCTTGTCTGCTTTGGCGATAATAAATGGTTTGTCCTGAGAAACTCCCTCAAGCAACTTCGACAAATGGAGTTTTGCCTTGTGGATATCAGCAATTTTCATAGGACTCTTTTCAAATCTAGTTTACTAAACTCAGTCATCGTGTTGATCCACGACGAGGAGGAAAGGACTAAAGCTCTTTGAGGACTGCACTTGAAAGCGTGATGATGGCTTGCTGCGTCGAAATCTCCATATAATGACAGAGGAGGTAATCTGCAATCCCTGAATGTGGTGAGGCAAATGGCAAAATCAGTTCTGCTAAGTGAACAAACCAGAGTGTAAATCACGCCATTCAGGGTTTAGTAAAATAATCAGATCGAACTTGTGTTGACGGGAGCCTGATTTCAACTGTTTCTCCGGGGTAATTGCGCTAAGCATAGTGCTGTGTACCTCATACCAAACTAGGTGATGTACCTCATACCGTTTGGTAAAACCCTCTATCTCATTGGTTTTATGCTGCCAAACACGTTTAAAAAGGTCGCTGGTTACACCGATATACAGAGTACCGTTTTTCTTGCTAACTAGCATGTACACACATGGTTTTTTCATAGTTACTGATATGAAAAGCTTTGGAGTTCGGAAATAGATTGCTTCGTCGAAATCTCTTCACAATGACGGAGGCGATAACATGCGATCGCTCAATGTAGTGAGTCAATTCGATGACTGACTTTTTCGTCACTACGAGTTGGCAGTCTATTTCTGTTTGGGTAGTATACAAGCAAGCTATGTCTCTTTAGGAGGGAAATCGCTGATAGATTGAATCGTCGCTAATCTCCTCGCAGTGACGGAGGAGGTAAAATAAATTGCGGATGCATTGCATCGTCGCTAGTTACTCACAATGATTGGAAATATAGAATAGGGATCCCAAATTCCTTGAAGGGGCAAATTGGTTGGTCGAACGTCATCGCGAGGGTCACAGACCCGTGGCGATCCAAGCCCTAGGAAGAAGGGACAAATCTTTGACAATTTATCCATTGAGAGTTCGTGGATGAATTGCTGCGGCACACTAATCATCAACTGCTGAAGTTTCCTGCTAAGTATTTCGAGGGCGGGATAACACGTCCTAATGCATGAGGTTCCTGAAGTAAAAGTTGATCCCCAGTGACCAAGATCGCATTCGGCTCCTCATCCAAAAGCGACCACAAGTCGTTATTCGTTGGATCTGGTACTTCATCCTGTACTTGGGGTTCACACCAAAGCGCATTCGCTACCAGCTCTGTCAATAGTAGTTCGACCTTATCTTCGACCAATCGATGCAGAGCAATCAGTTTTTTCTGTAGCAAGACCGCACGATATTCCGCAAGCAAAGTCGGTGAAAGCAAAAATTAAACATTGCCGTTCAATATGCCTTCGACAACACGTGCAATTGAGCTTTCCACACTGGACGTTAGTATTCCAGCGATGAGCACATTGGTGTCAACGACAACGAGCTGCATCAGGCTTCACGTGCGGCTCGCACCTCATCGTTTGCGACAAGTAGCGCGTCCGCCTCAGACAACTTTCCCCGCCTGCATGCATGCTCTACCAGAGCACGAGCACTTTTGATCGGCTTAATGCCGCGCAACTACAAACTTTCCTCAATAATCGACCTGATCAACCGCTCCTGCCGTGCTGCTGCCTCTTTCAATGCGCGGTGCAGCTCGTCATCCAAAGAAATCATCAATCAGCTCATCATTAACTCCTACAGAATAGAATTTAATAAGTCACAATAGTACCAAAACACCAAATCATACAAGATCAGCTCATATAGCCTCATTTTTTGGTCCGGTATTCGGTTAGTGACTTCTTCGTCACTGCGAGGCAGCGATAACTAACGTGGGGCAGTTCAAGTATGATTGAGCCGTATCAAAGCAATCTATGTCTTTTCGAGCTAACACCGTAAGTGGTTTGCTTTGTCGCGCGCTCCTCGCAATGACAGAGAAATTAGAAGGAAGATCCGAAGTGCCTTGAAGAGACTTGTTGGCCGTAGCTTAGGGTAGTAAGTAAAAACCGCTAGACTGACTGGGTTATTTTGAAGAGGGTTTAGACAGAGTTTTCCTTGTAGCTGTCTAAATTCAATCGTGAGTCAAGCAGAGCTATCAGACTTTGATACTGCGATCTGTTCTCCTTCAAGACAGTACGTCAGGAAATAAGCAATCTGTGGGGTATGCAACACATTGGGGCTGAAGATCGCAAAGTTCTCCCCGGCAGAATGTCGTACTGATAGGATCAAAAAACCAGGGTGGACCTCTCGGTGAATCTTCTTTCCGATCAACTGACAGAAGGTGTAATCTGATGGGTGTAGAAGGTCAGGGAATTTTTGAACTACCTTGCGAAAGTTAAGCAAAGCAGTTGAGCAAGTTACCCAATAAACTTCTCTTTCGGCAATGACTCGTTGCTGTTCAAATCCGGCACTTCCTCAAAAACTATGTTACCAATGAAATGCTGTCTCATAAACCGTTTTTTCAATCGTTTTGGAGCCATACCAAACTCCGAAAGTACTATCAGAGAATCGACTAGCCGGCTAATTTCGAAAGGGCCAATGGATGATGTTGTACTACCGATTATCGCCAAAGGAATGGTCAATGATCGGACTTTGCAAGCTACTCATTGGAGAGTTGATGTGGTCGAGTATTTATTGCGCTAGTAGTTGCTCAGTGGGATCAGAGGTCAGATCATCAAAGGAATCTTGCGGGTATTGCTGAGAGACAATGTTGCGAACAACCTCTTGATCGACATCCGCCAGTGCAAGGTACTCGAATAAGGACTTCATCAACGAGCTGGCGTTACTTTTCAATTACTGGTGTAGAGCATGATCCAAATAACTACGAACCATTAACCATCCAGCAAAGCCCGACTCTCTGATAACTTCTAGTGGGGTCACATTTTCAAAAGCCCTGTTGCGGGTTGTCTTCCATCAGTAAAATAGCTCACGATTTTGAGGAAACAGCAATCGTAAAGATTTATGAATACCTAACAAGTGAACAACTCGTCCATACTGATCACGACTGGTACCAATTGGTCGAACAAGGCCATCACCATCTTTGCTAAAGCAATACGATCTTATGATTCGATTTTCTTTCTCGTCAAAAACAACAAAGTGAGATCATTTGAAATTGAGTAATTGCATTACCTGCGTCATTGCGAAGAGCATCTTGTCAAAGCAACCCATTTCTATTATCCCCGTCATTGTGAAGAGCATCTTGTCAAAGCAACCCAGCTACAATTTTTTATGAATAGGTACATCTTGCTTTGTTACAAACCAAAAGGAAGTGGACTGCCACCTCGGCTAACGCCTCATCGTAGTAACGCAGGAGTCATGAGTCAGATTGACGCACAACAGAGAAAGTGGTTCGCATCAGTGTACGCAACCAAAAACAGAATGGCGCAACAGAACCTAGGGTTCTATACCTTCTCCCACCGGGAGAAGACGCCTAAAAGGCAGATGAGGGCAAATACGGTGGTAGTTCTCAGCACTTGCAAATGGCCGTCAACACGAATAGTTGCTCGTTTCTATATTCCGCGCAAATGATTTGACAGGGTTCTTTTGTTTTCTGTCAGTCCTAGCGATACCAAAAAGGACTCGGTTTCAGCGTATGTTCGCAAACTCACAGATAAATTAACCTGCTGCCTTCTTAATCCAGTCGCCACTTCCTCTACCCAAAATCGTCCACCACAGATAATGAAAATACTCCTGTACACCAAGTGAAGTGAGCATCCCTGATCCGTATCGGCAAGCAGCTGCGGAGCACACATTAAACTCTAAGATCTGAGCCAAGCCATTAATGCATGGACAGGCGAAAATATCTAGCCGCTCCCGCTCTCCAATCAACTCTTCCTGACTAAAAAGACAGAGTCTAGTCCCCACATGGCTCATCTCCCCCTCGAGGACATTCCATAAATGTGGCGACTCATCCAACTCGGATCGTCTTAAAAAACGAACAATCGGGGCCACAGCTTGAGGATCTGCAAAATGAGTTGCTGTAGAAAGAGTCTCCCTCTTTATTGTCCAGAACTTAATTTAGATTAAACGGACGCTGTTGCTGACCAACTCAAACCTAATAGAAAATTGCGTTCTTTATCAGACGATCTTAGGAGAAGTATGGTTGGTAGAAAGAGACAAGAACTTAACGAAGCAGGAGAAGATTTCAAAGTTGATTAGAAATCAGTCTAACAGACCATGACTAATATCTAAATGATTTCAGTCTGAGATCAAAAAAATAATTTTCAGCTATTTTTCTAGAAAAGTAGAAAGGGCTCTAGCAGAAACTACCGCTGAGCCCTATTCATAACACTTTGGATAGCATCAGCTGTTTGGGTGATTTCGGATTCGGTCAGGGTTGGATGTACTAGGAACATCAGGCTGGTCTCGCCAAGTTGACGGGCAGCAGGTAATCGTGCTTTGGGGCACCAACCAGTGCTATCGAAAGTCTTCTCAAGATAAATTTCTGGACAAGACCCAGAGTAACAAGGAACACCCAGCGCATTGATCTGAGACATAATACGATCTCTAGACCACGATGAAGCAAGTGCCTCCGGCCGAACATATGTGTAAAACTTGTACCAAGCATGCTCAACATGATCAGGAGGAATTGGAGTAGAGAGTGCTGGCGAGGCTAAACAAGCTTCTTGAATTAGGAGGGCGTTCTTAGTACGTTTCTGATGCCATTCAGGTATAAATTGAAGTTGGATCCGACCTATTGAAGCCTGTATCTCCATCATTCGCCCGTTGGTACCAAAAGATTCGTGCAACCAGCGGAAACCTGGCGAATAATTCTGCTCACAAACAGCTTCATAATTTTTTCCGTGATCCTTGAAACTCCAAACTTTTAACCTGAGTGCTTCGTCCTGAGTTGTAACCATTCCTCCCTCTCCCCCGGTCGTCATGATCTTATCCTGGCAAAATGACCAAGCTGCGATATCGCCCCAACACCCTACACTCTTTCCTTTATAGCAAGCCCCGTGCGCTTGTGCACAATCCTCGATGACTTTTAGATCATACTGATTGGCTAGGTCAAGAAGCTGCTTCATTTCACAGGGCCAACCAGCAAGATGAACACAGAGAATGGCTTTTGTTCGTGAAGTGAGTACCGGTGCTATTGTCTCCGCACTAAGGTTTCCACTATACAAGTCGACATCAGCAAAAACTGGTGTAGCACCCACATTTACAACACTTGAAACCGATGCAATGAAGCTGCGGGGGGTAACAATTACATCGTCCCCTGATCCAATGTCCAAAGCCCGCAGAGTTGCTTCCAGAGCGAAAGAACCATTCATCAAGGCGATGCCATGTGCGGCACCGGCCCATCTGGCAAATTCGTTTTCAAACAATCTCACCTCACTTCCAGTCCAATAATTGACGCGGTTGGTGAGTAGGACATCTTGAATTGCTTGGGCTTCTTGAGCAGTAAAAGAGGGCCAAGGAGAGAAGGAGGTATTTAGCAAGGCGATATTAGTAAAATTATAAAATTCGTGCGGGATTTCCAGCTACCGTTACACCATCTGGAATATCCGAAACGACAACTGAACCAGCACCTACGGTCACATCAGAACCAATATAAATTCCCTGTTTCACACAAGCACCAATGCCAATCCAACTTCTTGCTCCAACATGTACCCCTCCTGAAAGATGCGCACCAGGGGCAATATGCACTCCATCAGCTAGTAGGCAATCATGGTCAATCGTAGCTCCTGTGTTCACGATTACAGCATCGCCAAGAACAGTATCAACATTTACAACGGTACCGGCTAGGAAAACCGATCCAGCACCATATTGGATAAATGAGCATAGTGTTGAGGCTGGATGAATCAAAGTAGTCAATGGTGCATTGACTGCGAGTAAAGAAGCTTGCTTTCGCATGCGAATGGCGTTGTTGCCAATACCAATAATAACTGAATCGAAATCATGTAGAGACTTAAGCAACTCTTGCGTTGCACCCACAACAGACCAAGCCCCGTTCAGGAACTTATTTGGCCATAAATCGTCAAAAAACAATATATCTGCATACCCCAACAACAAAGCAACATCTGCTAGGCATTTGCCATGGCCGCTTGCGCCCATAATTGCAAGGCGTCTCATCAATTATTCCCAGTAAAACGCGGCATAGTCTCCTCACCATTTGCGTTGATGCCATGTTGGATGATGACTTTCTTCACTGTTAGAAATAAGATTTTAATGTCTAACCAGAGGCACTGATTATCTACATACCATACGTCAAAGTTAAATTTCTCTTCCCATGAGATTGCATTACGCCCGTTTACTTGAGCCCAACCTGTGATTCCAGGACGTACAGTATGTCTACGAGCTTGTGCGGGAGAATAAAGTGGTAAATACTCAAGAAGCAAGGGCCGTGGTCCAACCAGACTCATATCACCCTTCAAGACGTTCCAGAGTTCAGGGAGTTCATCAATGGAGGTTGAGCGTAATAAACGACCAAAGCTATTCAGTCTCTCATCATCCCTCAATAATTCACCTTTAAAATCCCGTGTATCTTTCATAGTTCGAAATTTCAACAACTCAAATGGTTTTCCGTACAACCCTGGGCGAATTTGCTTGAAGAAAATTGGACGTCCGCTATTAGCGAAGATCAACGAAGATATGATGAATAACAAAGGGAGCAAAAGTATTAGTAGAAGAAGGCTAAAGCAAAAATCGAATAAACGTTTAGGAAAGATACCCAACAAAATACCTACTGGGGAAATAAGATTGATAAATAATCTTTGGCAAGCTTCTCATAGGATCTATTTTTAATTAACCATGATCTTCCCTTCAAACCTATTTGTTGAAGATCATCCTTAGTAAGGTGGCTCATCCGTAAAATTTCAGTTCTCAATGCTTCTGGATCACCTGGAGGTAGATAAACACCACAACCTGCTTCATTGATCATTGATTGATATCCCTTAAAGGAGGCAACTACAGGCTTTCCAGAGAGCATATAATCAACAAGTTTATTAAGAGATTGACCGAAGTGCCAAACTTTCGATTGATGAGTTGAAAAATACAAAATATCGCAATAACTTAAAACAGAGTGAACAAATTTACTGGGTATCTTTGGGGCAAAAGTTAGGTTAGGAAGATGCGAAAAATTTTTTTGGTAAATCTGAAGTAGTGAACCATCACCAACCAACAAAAAGTGAATATTGCTCTCATTCTGCATCAACTCAGCACAAAAGAAAAGTGTGTCAAGCGCATTATTAAAACCAATTGTCCCGACATAAGCAACAAGGAATTTATCCTTTGGAATGTATTCATTTAAGAAGCTATCAGGCAGGGTTTTGTTTTCCAATATATGTTCCTCGCTGAAACCCATCGGGATAAATTCAGTGAATCTTTTTTTACCAAGAACTTCATTTACATGTTCACCAAGATTAGGCATCGTACCGACAATAGCATCAGCATATCGATATCCTAATTTTTCCACCAACCCCAAAAGAAGAACAAAGGGATTGTATTGACTGAACCCACCTTGCTCAGTCAGAGTGAGAGGCCAGATATCACGAATCTCAAATATCAAACGCGCACGAAATTGCCTGCGAAGCAAAAATCCATTAAGTATCGTAAGCAAGGAAAGAGATGAAACAATAATTGCATCTGGTTTAGGTAGGTCGGATGTTGGCATAAGCCACAGTCGCCACTCAAAATGCAACCAACCAAATATTCGTAAGATTGACTTCGCTGCCCGATATTTAAGTGTTTTAACCCACAGAATTTGCAAACCACTTAGGTACTGAATTTCATATGATTGAACAAGGTTTGGAACTGTACCAAGACGGTTTGAGTCAGATGTAATAATAAGGCAGTTGTATCCAATCTTTGACAATTCACGCATTATAAAGAACCCACGAGCACCAACTCCGTTGGTACTAGGCGTTGTAGCATACTTTGAAATATACCAAATAGACTTTGTTTGCATATGTTAATATGCAGCTTGTATCGAATTAATCTGAGAAATTGTATCAGTATAGTTCATTCCGATGGAATCAAGATACCAACGAATATTTTTATATCTTGGCCGATTCTCATCTAGGACAAGATTTAATGCTTCATCCCTGTTCAGTTGCCCTTCACGAATTTGATTACTGCGAAAAGTATCATGCTCAGTGAAGCCAGCTACAGTGTAGTATAGGTAATTATAAAATGCAGCAGTTCCGTCACCAATGCGCCAAGTTGTATTGGTATCTGGTGCTAACTCCCATTCATATTGCTTTAAAGTTTCATTACAGATCTTTTCGTCCCAGTGCCAATAATCAAATATATGAAAATAATCCGTCTTACTAGCGAAGCTTCTGAAGTATTCACCCGAAAGCGTATCCCAGAGTGAACGATTGAAATACCCAATACTATTAAGCATGGATCTAAACCGAAGCAGTTGATAATTGATCTGTTTTGAAAATCCGTGCATGTAGACACGCTTTTCTTCAAAATCAGGAGGTACACCCAAAAAACCTGCCTTAAAGTGTGTAACCTCGAGTGGATTTACACCCCAAAGATTTAAGGAAATACCAGTCTGCTTTTTTACTGTTTCAATGTGCCTGAAAAAATGCTTATCACCAGCGGTGAGAATACTTATCATGCCAAGATTGGGAGACTTTAACCAGGCTTTCAAATTAAGTGCTATATTCTGTCTTTTTCTTTCAATATTATCAGCAATGATTATATTCTCAACACCAAGTATGGAACACATTCTACTAATATTCCTTCGACCCAAGTCTGTAACCATTCCCCAATCGTAAGTGTAGGTGACGGGTTTAAGTTTGAGCTCCGTCATAACCAAATGTAGACCCCAACTGCTGTCTCTACCGCCGGAAAAGGGTATGATACACTCGGCTCCTTTAGCACGTCGGTACGGTTCTACCAACCGCATCAATTCATCTTTTGGTTTAGGTTTATTGCGGGGTTTATAATTATTACAATAATTACAAACCCCATTGGTATCGAAAAAAATGAAAGGCATCGATTCCGGTAGAACACATTTCGTGCATCTGCGTAAATCATGGGTTCGAAATCTTAGTGACTTTTCTTCAGCTAAGGAATTCTTGAAAGAAGGAATCAGATCATATGTTCGAGTTCTTTCATCATAGATATTAATTTCGTCAGATATAGGAATATCAATTATTTTAGCTGTTTTATGTATTTGTTGTATATTTTGACACTTAATTTTCTCAAGAGGATAGCGTTCAGAAGAAAAATAATTTGCATTCTTAAAATCTCCAGAATATAGACTCCCATTATTTGAAAAAAGAAGTAGTTTTCCGTGCGAAGGAATTGCAAGTACAGCAGAAATTGTCCCCTTGCATAGCGTCAACGCTTTTGAAGCAACATCGTCAACTTCAACCGAATCGTCAATATGGCTTAGTACTGTACCAATAATTGCTTCTGAATCGATTTCAAATTTTCGTGAAATGTCTATTTGCGACCAAACTTCTTGTTCATTAACAATGATACCGTTATGAATTAAGATAAGATGGTCGCGAACAACTGGTTGGTTATCTGAAAGACCATTTGTGATGAGACGACTGTGTCCCATAAACATCTTAGTTTTAGCTACATTGCTTTCTCTTAGAAGTCTCAATATATCGTAGTCTGCACGATTTATCTGATATTTACCATCGGTTGAAAACAGCATACCACTAGAGTCTTTGCCTCGCTGCATCGCATGTCTAGCAAGGGTCAACAGGTGTTTTTCATCGACAAATTCATCAGATACAATACCAAATATGCCGCACATGTGTTGTAAAATAAAAGTGTCTTTAATGTAGTTCTTTAAATTACAGCTAGTAATTTTAAAAAAGTGAATAAAGTGAAGTCTTACTTAATGTAAGTATTTTTAAGCTACTTAAGTTAAAATCAATATTCAATACTTTTCCCAAGTATCTGCTCATATAAGAAAGAAAGTTTAAGCTCTTGTGACGTCCAAGTTAAAGGTGTCAAATCTGTAAATTTATAAGTTGCCTTAGAATTTTCAAGATTTATAATTGTATTTCTTATAGCTTCAAATTCAACACTACAACAAATTCCTAACTGATACTGACTAACAATCTTTCGAAGATCAGGGAAGTCTGAAGCTAATACAGGTAAACCGGCAAAACAATATTCGAATAGTTTATTAGGTAAACAATAATAATCACTTAAAGAAACATTCTCTATAAGGCAAAGACCAAAATTGGCTGACTTAATTATTGAAACAACATGAGAATGCTGAACCGGTCCATGTAAATGTATATTTGTAAATTCATTTTCAACTTTTTTTATTTTTTCAGTTAATTCACCATAACCAATAAGTACAAGATGTGAATTTATATTTTGATCACAAAATGCCTTTATGATGAAATCTAAACCTCGTCCTCTGCCGAGAATTCCAACATATATAAATATTTTACTATTGAAAGGAATTGAGAATTTATTTCGTAAATAGTTATGCTCCTGAGCACCTTCTTCAATAGTTATTGGTGAGTTAAGAATTACAGTCGATGTTTTCAAACCAATCTTTTTGAGATACCACTGTTCAATTGACGGACTAACAACAATTAGCCCATTAATTATTGGCCATATTAACTTTTCAACTAAAAGGATAAATCTACCAAGCATCGGTGATAGTGCGTTACGATCAGACTCCAATTCATGTGCATCATAAACGAGTTTAGCTTTGGTAATGAGCTTCAGTACTGCACCGATTGGTAAGACAAGTGTATCATGACAATGCACAAGATCAGGTTTTTCACGAACAACTTTGGGTACTATTTTTATTGTCAGTTCGAATAAAGAGCATATATGTCTTATCGTTTTAGGGAGAAAGATGAATTTACGAGATACTAGTTCCAAAGTGGATAAATTCTTATTAATCTTTTCATATCCTTTTTGGGATCCATCATCTAAACCCACACCAATACCATACACACTATATCCCATCTTTGCGAGAGAGCTAATCTCTTTGAGGATCCTTGAATCGGAACGTATATCAGTATGAGTGATATGAATGATTTTCATAGTAAAACGAGGTGTATGTAAACAGTGGTCTTGAGTCGTACAGGCACTTAGTCACGTAGCCTGTTTGATCATTTCTATATATTCCTCAAGAGTTTTCCCTAAGTTTTCATGATCATATGCAACAGAGGAACCTTTGGATCTGATTGAAACAAGTGCAAATGGCTAACTATTATCGATTAGGTTATTGTGCACACGAAATAGCAGTGTTATGAGATTTAAAGAACAGTGCAGATTTCTCTCTCAGTGAGTATGAAGAAATACTTTTGCAAATCGTGCCGTTCAGAGTGAGTTCATTTTCTGGAATAAAGCCTGCAGAAAAAAAACTTCATTTAAGAAATACAGAAAGAGTTGACGAGTTAGCTGATTTGTTGTCAGTGCCTAGCCAAGCTGTAACACCAGAGAGAATTACCGATAAACTTTGTACCTAAAGAGTTCAATACCCTTAGCGCTAAAGTACATTCTAGATGAGTGCAGTGAAACATTTTCTTTGTTTTACCTGTGCTTCTCAGAGAAAATTTTTTCTGTCTAAACTACGTAAAAACACCGACTCCAACAAAGAAATGATTTCATTTCGTATATGATAGATATTCCAGACAGATTTAAATAATGTTATTTGTACAATTCTGAGGTATGAAAAAATTCATTTTTTGAAAGGTAGAAAGATATATTTTGAAAGGAAGGAAAATATGAGTACCAAAATAATGAAAAACCCATAAAAATCAAATAGAAAAGTACTTAAACCAGTCATTGATAAATCTTTATAGTGTAGAATAAGCCAAACATAGACCGCAATTACTAGAGGTGAAAAATGAAATTTTTTTATAATTGAATCAACGAAAAAAATCATTGTACCAATAAAGAATGGTGGAATAAAAATTCCTGGATATCCAAAATTAGCATACATCTCCCCCCAAAAGAATGTTGGTATAGATCCCTGTATATCTGATTTCCCCCAGACAGTATTTGCCACCAATTGAGATATTGAAATTGGCGTCCATGGAAATAAGCCCCGAGGATTTGGAAAACTTGCGCCCATGAGATAATCGATTTGTGTTGGAAAAATCTCTAAATAATGAAAAAGTCCTTCTAGCTGACTGATTAGTATTCTGTTCACTGTATGGTTCAAAGCAACATAATAATTTTCCAAATTATGAAAAAATAAGTATAAAATTCCAGAACAACCAAAAAGAAAAAACGTTAAAATTAATAATTTTAGAAAGAATTTTTTTTTATCAACTAAAATATACGCAATCATCAACGAAATGAAATATTGTAGAACAAGTCCTTTTTCCAAAGTCATTGTTAAACTAAATATGCATAAAAGAATTCCAAAAACAGATATTATGAAATGTATTAAACTTCTCTTATTTAAATAAATTACAAACAAACTTACTGTAGCAATCGTCATGAAATCATGCATAAATAATTTAAACCAATGATATTTTCCTTGAAAATTATTTGTCATCTCAGATCTTAAGAATGCATA
>JACLAD010016581.1_pt1 | contig 49580 bp, 58 predicted proteins | sample 8027901 | NCBI WGS metagenome assembly JACLAD01 (sample SAMN15725071, study PRJNA655200) | protist metagenome | isolation source: fluorescence activated cell sorting (FACS) single amplified genomes of... | place: Spain: Blaines Bay Microbial Observatory, Mediterranean Sea | collected 2016-07-05 | reverse complement strand
AGAGAGGCTCGGAGGCGGGCCCAACGATCCGGTAAGGTTCCAAGTCGGCCTCAAACGATGCGAGTTGGTCGTTATGCTCCCAAGGGGGGAGGAAAGACTGAAGATAGATCCGCGCACGATCGCGGTAGGGCAAACAACCACCGACGTGACTATTCGGCGCGCTACCAGTGCGACTTCTGAGGTCTCAGCCGGCGCCGGGTTGGGTGTTGGTGCATCTGGGGCGACTGGGAGTGCAAATTTCTCAGCAAAAGCGAAGCGCTCTCGATCTGTCGAGGCAACCTCTGAAGAGATTTTGCCGGTGCTATTGGGGACGAGAAGCGAGTCCACTGACGGCCATCAATCGTGGAATATTGCGCGGATGGACGGAGCAGAGGTTTTGGAAGGCCTCCTCTGGAATGCTAACAAAGACGAGCCGCGGTTTGAGCTTATTGATGGCCGCCCGCCCGCCGTTCGAGACCGAGAAGAGCGGACTGGTCTTCATGCCACTGTGACGATCGAGGTTCGATGTAAACGTCAGGACTTAGAAGTTACTGAAGTGAGTCTCACTGACCCGGAGGAAAGCAAGACATTCGCTCGGCTAACAAATAGGAGAAAAGCTACAAAAGTTGCCGAGGCTTTCATTAAAAAGAAGTTGCAAGAGGAAGGTCTCCGAGTCGGAGATGTTCATGAGCAATATTCAGATATGGTCATTGGAGACCTCATTGTATCGCTGGTAGAGAATGACGATTTTTGATGAAGTTCGAAAAATCCTTATGTCACCGTCCAGCACTCTACAAGGACTGGCGGGTGCTGTCGGGCTGACACCGGAAGAACTTTTCGAGGGGGAAAGTTTCCAAGGCGTAGACCTTCAAGATGAACCACTTGATTTAATTTTAAGGCTGGATTCGGATTTTGAAGGCGCGATACTATCACGGGAGCAGTCGAAAGCTTTACGAGCTGGCCGCGGAGTTGCTGCGAAAAGAGCCAAGCATGCCAAGTTAAAGAATCTCCAAGAATATCGGCGCGACAGCATCGAAGGCTTTGTCCAGAGATACTTTGCGCAGGGCGTTTGGGAGGAGGCGCTATCTGTATTGTGGTCGCCGCTTTCAAAGAGTGCTGTAGATATAGATAAATGGTCAGGCATGACGCAATACTATGTGCCTGACGCAGTCAGATACATTTCAGCGAACGAGGACAATCTATCAAACCCGCTCAGTGACGCTATAGTAAGCTTTCTCCTGAAGGTAAAGATGATGCGGCTTCCCTTGGGAGGCGATGTGATCGCAGCATTGGAGCAAGCGGGCCAAGTTCTCGTTCCAGAAACAATGGAGAAAGTTGTCGACTTCAACTACTGCACGGAACGCTTCGTGATGAGGTGGCTTGAAAAGATCGAGCAATATCAACACACAGGGAGTGGGCGAGACATGTTCTTTGAGGCACTTAGTCTCTCAATGCTTGGACCATCTTCCCCATCATCATCATATGTGGAATCTATTCTCTCTCAAGCTCGCTCTCTCAACGAAGTTAGGGCTCTCGTAAGACGCCTTTCGAAAAAAAGGATCGATAGATCGTTGGGGTCTATGATCGCGCGCCTCCTTGCCAAGAAAGCGACAAGTCAGAAGGAGATAACTGATACTGCTCTCGATAGAGAAATAAACCCCTATGTGCGATCAGCTTTTCGACAACTTATTATTTCATCATCCAATCCCATTGGTCGCCGATCGATGATAGATATCATCGCCGCTGGCGGAAAAAACTCAAGCGGCATCGAGTTGGATGCTGTTTTGATGGGGCTGGATTTTGACGACAGCATTTCTTTTATGCAGCCACATTGGGATAGGATAACCTCTCACCACCGTTCGGTAGCGATCGATGCGATTTCGTCGAAGTCCCGGACAGCTGAGCATCGAAACCGTGTCCGGAAGCTGCGTAAACGCCTCAGTGTTGGTTCGGGTGGTATTTAGAAATTGGCGCGCCCAGCGGGTTTCGAACCCGCGATCTCCGGCGTGACAGGCGGGCGTCTTCCCACTTGACCATGGGCGCGCAGTTAAGTTTTGACCGCTCCCGATGAGGGCTCTCCGGCACCGCCGGGTTGCGCCTCCACGGCGGCCCGGCATCACCCACTTTGTCGGAGAGGTCGACGTTGGAGCTAGGCGTCTCTCCCGGAGAGCCCACATCGAGAGCGGCTGTTCTGGTTGCGCAGGCCGGATTTGAACCGACGACCTCCTGGGAATGAACCAGGCGGGCTGACCACTGCCCTACCGCGCAAAAGGGGGTGGACCGGGCGCTCGTCGCGCGGGGTCCAGAAACGGGTGGTGGAGGGGGCTGGGATCGAACCAGCAACGGGTTTCCCCACCGGATTTACAGTCCGGCGCCATAACCTTTCGAGCCACCCCTCCACGAAGGCCCGGATAACCGTCCGGGCGCGGATTGGTCCTACCGCCGAGAATCGAACTCGGGTCTCGTGGTCCACAGCCACGCGTTCTCCCATTGAACTACGGCAGAGCAGCAGAGCCCCGAAGGGCTGTGCCAGTTTGATGCGATCGCCGATCACCAGAAGTAGATGTGCGGCTTCTTGCTCTGAGGCCAGGCGATGCCCTCGGCATCGGCCCCGGCGAGGACCTCGCGTTCCAGCCGGCGGCAGGCGCGGCGGCCCGGGCGGGTGTGGAACAGGATGTCGTGGGCGCGCGGCCAGTTCCTCAGCCACTCGTAACCGCTGTAGCGATCGCCGAGCCGGTTCTTCAGGCCGTTCGCGGAGTAGTGTCCGCTCCCCTTGGTGCGGGAGCGCTTGCGTTTGTAGTGGGCCATGCTGGCCTCCATGAGGTTGGTTACCTACATGGCGCGTTCCTTTCGCGGTTCGGTTGGGGTGGACCGGCCCCGAGGGGCCGGCCGTTCAATCGCTGTCCAGCACGCCCGCCCAGTAGAGGAAGTCGTGCCAGCTTTGGTGCATCCGCCCGAGATCGGGCGGCGCCTTGCGGGTCAGCTCGTGCGGCTCGGGCCGCCGGGGCGGCCGGACCGGCGCCATGTCCCGGCGGTGGCCCTTGGCGCTGTTGCACTCCACGCAGGCCGCGCAGATGTTCTCGAAGGTCGACTTGCCGCCATCGGCCCGCGGGACGACGTGGTCGAAGGTCAGCTCCTTCGGCGGCAGCCGCTTCAGGCAGTATTGGCAGGTGAAATCGTCCCGAAGGAAGATCGCCATCCGCGAGAAGGCCACCGTCTGCGGCCGCTTGATCTGCCGCTTCAGCGCGACGACCGAGGGCGGTTGCCAGGTGAAGCTCGGGCTGCGCAGCTGCGCGTCGTAGGTCGCGACCGGATAGACGCGCCCTCTCATCGTCTGGCGCATCACCCGCTCGAAACCCCAGACCGAGAGCGGGAAGATCGTGATGGGTGTGAGGTCCGCGTTCAGGACCAGTGCGGGATACGGGTTGGTCATCGCGGATCTCCTTTCTGCATTCTCCTTTCGATGATCCGGTCGCTGCCCGAAAAGACCCAGCCGGTCCGCCCCTGGCGGCCCGCTCCCGGATCTTCGGCTCGTCAATCTGGTGCCCGCCGCCGGAGTTGAACCGGCACGCCTTTCCGGCGCCGCCTTCTGAGGACGGTGCGTCTACCTGTTTCGCCAGGCGGGCATGAAGTCATGGGCGGGGCCGGAGCTGCGTCCGGCCGGGCCTCGTATGATTGCCAGGGCGACGGGAGTCGAACCCGCGTATCTCCCGCAAGGAAGCGCTCTATCCGCTGAGCTACGCCCATTCAGCGCCAACGACCCTTCCCGGCTGCAGTCCAGGTCGGGTCTTCATCGGCCGGGCCCGGCCGGGGACGCTGAAGTTCACGCGCCGAGCCTTCCGGCCAAGCGCTCGTCTTGGTGCCCATCGCTGGACTCGAACCAGCATGCTTTCGCGCCGCCCTCTCGAGACGGTGTGTCTACCATTTCACCAGATGGGCAGTTCGTGGTGCCGGATCGGAGCTGCGCGAGGCGCTCGACGATCGGCGGTGTTTCGTGGCTGGGCTGGCAGGACTCGAACCTGCAATGCACGATATCAAAGACCGCTGCCTTACCAGTTTGGCTACAGCCCAGCATGTCCGGCCGAGGCCGGGGTCGTTCTTGGCAGGGGCGGCGGGGATCGAACCCGCGACCTTCGGTTTTGGAGACCGACACTCTTCCAGCTGAGCTACACCCCTGCAGGGAAACCGAGGCGCCAGCTGACCGGGCTGGCCGGGGCCGGTTGAGGGGGCCAACCCAGACCGCGCGCCCTCACAACCGCCCCATGGGTGGCTGGTTGCCGCGGTCTTCCTTTGGAGCAGGCCCGTGGGGATCGCACCCAGCAAGCGTCGTTAGACGTCCTCACGAACGCAGCAGCCGCTACCCGGCCCGGCCTGCAAGACTTGGTGCGAGGGAGAGGGGTCGAACCTCTGACACCCGGCTCTTCAAACCGGTGCTCTACCAACTGAGCTACCCACGCAATGCCGTATGCCGGGGACCGAAAGGCCCGCGCCGGCGAAGTATTGGTCGGGACAGCAGGACTTGAACCTGCGACCTTCCGTCCCCCAGACGGACGCGCTACCAGACTGCGCCATGCCCCGTTTGAACTGGTGCCCGACCGCTCGGCGGCCGGGGCCCGGTGGGCTTCGGCCCACGGGTCTTTTCCCTCTTTCGCAGGGCGGGGATGCCCTTCCTATTGGTCGGAGTGAGAGGATTTGAACCTCCGACCCTCTGGTCCCGAACCAGATGCGCTACCAGGCTGCGCTACACTCCGATGTCGCACCGACCGGACCGAAGCGCGAGGCTTCGGCCCGATGGTTGCGTCACGACACGCCGGACCTCGAAAGATCCGGGCGTCTTCCTCCGCGGCGGTTGCCCCGATGATCGGCTTTCGGCCTACGGGTCCACGGAGATGTCGTTCCAGCAATGTCAAAGAGCGTGGCCCCCGAAGGCGCCCCGGCTCTGCGATCTCGTCATGGAGAGGATCACCGCAGAACCGTATGTCGTGGCATCCTGGACGAGACTTGGCTCGAAACGGATGCGGCCAGAGGGGATCTTTCGATCCGGTCCGGCACGGCGTTCTGCATGTGATGGGGAGAAGGTGCTTAGACGTTCCCTCCGATGCAGCCGCCGCCTGGCAGTCCGGGCTTATGCCAGCCCAAAATGCCCTGATCGCCACAAAATGTGCCGATCGCCGGATACGCCATTGGCATGGCGAGGACGGTATTGACCGTATTCCTTTGCATGTCTGGCTCCATCCAGCGGGGTTGCATCGTGCAGGTGTCCTGCGTCTCTGAACACAACATAGGCGTGCAGGTTCCGAAATGGCAATACGAATTTTTCGCAAAACGCGATTTTTCTTTCTGCCGCGCGCCAAACGCCTTGCTGCCTTGGATTCTTCGCAATGCCGCAGCACGGTCCGAAGCGCCTTGGAAGCCATGGGAAAGCGGATGATGGCCGCGTTCGACGACATGCTGGGGGATCTCGGACGCCGGTTCCCGACGACGGCGCCTGGCCGTTTCCTGGTCATGTCGGACTGGCGCAAGGTCGGCAGCTTCGTCCTGACGGGCGCGGGCGACGCCGCGGATCTCGAGCATCTGCATGTCGTGAAGGACCACCGCCGCCTCGGGGTCGGGAGCCGGGTGCTGCGTGCGATATGCGCCGCCGCCGATCACAGGCAGGTCGATCTCGAGCTGCTGGTCGTTCCGCAGCAGCCCGACCTCGCGCCGCGCCTGGTCGCGCTCTACCGACGACACCGCTTCTTCCAGATCGAGTGCGACGTGATGCTGCGTTTCGCCGCGCCTCGCGCGGTCCGTGGCCCCCTCCCCTGCCCTGCCAACCAAGACCACGCCCCACGCGTGACGCGCGCCGAAAGCTGACTTTCCGCCTTGCGAAAAACTTTTTCGCAAGGTAGTTTCAGTCATCGCTGTTCGGAGCCTTACATGTCCTATCCCCTGCCCTACGAGATCATCGACGAAACCACGTCGGAGCGGTTCGCATACATGCGTGTCGAGCCTGCCGAGCGTCACAAGCGGCGCACCGAGGCCTTGGTCGTCGACCTCGACCGGCTCGAGGAAAGCGATCTGGACGAGATCATGGAGATCGCGGCGCGGTTGGGGGACAACAGGACCTGTCTTGCGATCTCGACCATCCGCTGCGCGGGGGTCGACGGCGGCTGGAAGGTCCCGAATTTCGACGCGTTCCAGCCCTTGCTGCGCAAATGGCTTCGGGAACGGCTCGATCGGGGCTGGATCTATGCGCGGGACCGTGACGGCCAGCTCTATCCCTGGCTGGTCACCGGCCTCGATCTGGTGATGCCGGACATGCATGCGCGTTCCACCGCGAAGCCGCAGGTGCGGCTGACCGGCTCCGCATATGGACGGTCGTCCAACGAAAAATCCGCCATCGGCCCCGTGCGTGAGACTTGGTCCTTCGAGGCAGGCGATGTCAGCCGCAGGCAGGTGCAGGTCATTCTCGAGCGCGCGGGGCTCTTCGGGGAGACCCCGGAGATGAACGCCGCCCATGATGCGGCCGAGGAAGCCTATGACGAGATCCTCCACGAGGGCTTCGCCGGGCTCTACCACGTCACCGGACCCGCGATGCAGCTGCCGGGCTACGGTCGCAATCTCGCGGAAGTCGTGGGGCGCAAGGTCATCCACGACATCGAGGCAGAGCAGCTCAAGCCCTATGGCGAGGAAGGCGAGACGACCGTCTTCTCCGACCGCAAGAACCCCCTGTTCCTCCCGCTGCCCAAGCACCGCGTCATCGAGGTGTTCGACATCCACAGCCACGAGAGCTACTGGATCTCGACCGACCACCTGCGCGCGCATGTCTTCGACAAGACGCTCCGTCAGCGCCTGGTGCTGCCCGAGAGCCACCAGAACCTGCTCGACGTCCTGACCTCGGAGGTCGGCGCCTTCACCTCCGACTTCATCGAAGGCAAGGCCGCGGGAAGCCTGATCCTCGCGAAGGGCATGCCCGGCGTCGGAAAGACGCTGACGGCGGAGGTCTATGCCGAGCTGTCGGAAAAGCCGCTCTACAGCGTGCATGCCGGCAACCTCGGCACGACGGCGGACAGCATCGCCAAGCAGCTCGACGTGATTTTCCAGAGAGCCCGTCGCTGGAACTGCGTGCTGCTGCTCGACGAAGCCGATGTCTTCGTCCTGCGCCGGAACGAGGACGTGGAGCGCAACGCGATCGTCGCGGCCTTCCTGCGATCCCTGGAATACTGGGAAGGGCTGCTGTTCATGACCACGAACCGGCCCGACGACATCGACGAGGCCGTGCTGTCGCGCTGCGCCGCGATCATCGACTACCAGCCGCCGAGCCCGCTCCATGCCGAGCGCATCTGGCAGGCCATGGCCGACAACTTCGGGATCGAGATCGGGGCCGATCTGCAGCGCGATCTGCTCGCCACCTTCCCGGCGATCACCGGGCGCGACATCAAGCTCCTGCTGAGCCTGTCGCTGAAGGTCGCCAAGTCGAAAGGGGCCGACCTCGACATCGGCATCGTGAGGGACTGCTCGCTGTTCCGCGGCCTGACCCCCGTCGTCTCGACCAACACCCCCAACTGATGCGAAAAACGGAGAACACCATGCTCGAACAACCCGACCGCCGGATTGCCGACGCCATCGCCGACGCACCGCACATGCTGCCGCCCGAGGGCTTCGCGGCGCGCCTCGGCATCACGGTGGAACACCTGAACCAGCGTCGGGCCAACGGCATGGTCTTCGCGCTGGACCTCGATGGCCACGGCACGCTCTACCCAGCTTGGCAGATCTGGCCTTCGGGCGAAGTGCCCGAGCAGATCGCGACCCTTCTCGAATGCGCCAGCGAATACGATGTCGGCGACTACGACATCTATCGCTTCCTGACGGCGGCCCGCCCGGACTATGGCGACAGGCAGAACCACGAGGTCCTGCGCATCGGGGGCTTCGAGGCGGTCGAGAAGGAGGCGCAGGAGTTCTTCGAGCGGGTCGAGAACCCGCCCGAGCCTGTCTGCGAGGTGACCGTGGCGGTGACCATCCTGCTCGATGCCTCGGACGCGCGGGAAGCCGAGTCCCGCATCGAGGGGCTGTCGCTGGCCGAAATCGGTGACGAGATCGACGAGGAATCGATGCTGGGCCAGATGCGGATCGTGTCCTCCGAGATCGTCTCGGCCGACCGCCTTCATGCGCGCCAGTGCGATCTCGGCAACGACGGCAGCTTCTTCCCGTCGCAGCCTGCGGGAGACGAGCAGACCGATCCCGCAGGGCGCCTGCTGCGGCTGCAGATCGAACGCGGCTGGAGCGCGACCGAGTCCGAAATGCACATGCGGGCGTTCCTGATCGAGGCAGGCCTCGCGGATGCCTATGCCGCGCATGTCGAGGCGAAGCACCCGGCTGCCGCACCCGACGAGGCCGAACCGGCCTGATCCCGGCGAGGTCCGCTTGGTCTTGTCGCTCACCGCGACGACACTCGGCGGACCCACCCCTTCCCGGAGACCGACGACATGCCCGTGACGACCAAGACCCCCGAGCAGCGCACCCGCGTCCTGCGGCTGATGCTGCGCCAGATCCGCACCGCCAATGGCAGCTGGACCGACGGGCAGCGCATCTTCGAGGGCGCGGATCTCGATCTTCTGCGCAAGCAGGTCGTCGACAAGCTGATCACGCTGCGCGGCGGCGCGCCCGCCTGGGGCGGACGCCCGCACGAGTTCGGCAATATCGCCGCGATCCTCGGCATGAAGGCGCGGGTCGAGCGCGGCCCCCCGCCCCCGATCGAGGACCGGCTGCTCGCGATGGCCGTGGCCTCCGACCGCACGCCGATCGGCGACAGCCGCAGCCGGGCGATCGCGCGCCTGCTGAAGGACCGCTTCCCGGCGGCCTATGCGCAGCTGCCCGTCGAGCGACGGCACACCCCGAAGGTTCGCCAGCACGTCCTGGAGAGCCTCCAGCGCAAGGGCGGAAAAACGGCGGAGGACTACACCGAGCGCGGCATCACCATTCCGAAAGGCACGGTGGTCCAGGTCCATCATGCGGGCGGCGCGGCGCTCGTGGACGACCGCGGCCGGCTCAAGCAGATCATGGTCCCGCTCGACAAGCTCGCACCGATGCGCGCCAGGGATTACAAGCGCATGGCTCGCCGGGCCGACCGGCACGCGCCCTCGGCCGACAGCGGTGCCCTGGACTTCTGACGTGCGAAAAACGTGCTTTTCATTTCCGCTGGTCTAATATAAGTTTTTCGCAAAGGCGGAAACTGGGGCGTGTGATGAACCTTGGCGGTGAAGAGGCGGACTGGAAGGTCCAGGTGGTCAACCACGCCGGGCCGCTCGGTCTGCGCTTCCTCAAGACGCATGCCGATCTGGTCGATTTCGAGCATCTCCTCGCCTGGCGCCCGGTGGGCGATGGCGGGGATTGTCTCTTCGCCACGACGCAGGCGATGGCCAACATTCTCGAGATGAGCCCCGGCAAGGGCTTCTCGCTCGTCACCGGCGTCCTGGCGCAACCCGAGGGCCGCGTGTTCCATGCCTGGCTGGAATGGCGCGACGACAAGGCCCGGACCTTCGTGTTCAACGTCTCGAACGCCCGCAGCACGCCCGTCTATGTCGCGCCGAAGTCCGACTACCTCCAGCACAACAACTTCGACCGCGCGATCCAGCGGGTGCGCCCCGATGCGTTCCGCGAAGCCTTCGCGGCATGTTTTCCCGGCCTCACCCTGAGCGGGGCCCCGCGGCGGAAAGAGCCCTTCCGGCTCACCCGCCGCGTCGACATGCGTAGTTTCGCGCGTCATCTGCTCGCGCCGACCATTGCCGAGATCGTGCAGATGGATCAGGCGGGCAGCGGCGCCACGACCAGATGAGGACCAGCATGGGCAAGACCTTCCGCACCTTCTTCACCATCGCGCTCGCCGGCGGCGCGGCCATCACGACCGCCGCCTGGTATGCCGGGCCGGTGCGCGCCGACGCCTATGTGGCCAGCTGGAACATCAAGCGGCTCGGGCATGGCGACAGCAAGGATTACGCCGCACTTGCCGAGGTCGGCGCACGCTTCGACCTGATCGCCGCGCAGGAGGTCATGACCGAGGACGGTGCCGAGCGCATGCTCGCCGCCCTCGAGGCCCGCACCGGCGCCGATTGGGAGCTGATGCTGTCGGATGCCATCGGCCGCGGCTCCTACAAGGAGATGTATGGCTTCTTCTGGCGGACCGACGAGGTCGAGTGGGTGGACGGCGCCATCGTCTATATCGACGACCGGGACGTGTTCGCCCGCGAGCCGTTCAGCGCGCGCTTCCGCGCCATCGAGGACGACTACACCTTCGTCCTGGGCTCGGTGCATATCATCTACGGCGACAGCGTGGCCGAGCGCGAGACGGAGGTCGCGGCGCTGCGCAGCTACCGCGACTGGCTCGACGAGACCTTCCGGGGCTCGGATGTCTATATCGCGGGCGACTTCAATCTGCCCCCCGACAACGAAGCCTGGGCCGGCATGGGCGCGCTCGCCGCGCCGCTCATCACCAGCGGGGCCACCACCCTGTCGGAGACCGATGGCCGCTTTGCCAATCTCTACGACAACATCTGGGTGCCCACGGGTGGCATCCTGCCGATCGCCGGCGCGGGCATCCTGGGCTTCGCGAACGAGACGCTTGGCATCAGCCATTCCGTCGCCCGCGACACGGTGTCGGACCACGCACCGGTCTGGATGAAGATCGACGCCGCGGCGAAGGGGATCGAGTTCGAAGGCAGGCCCGCGGCGATGATCGCCAGCGGTGCCTCGACCGAGAAGGTCGCCACGCCCGCCGCCTCCCCCGCCATCGGCGGCGAGATCCAGGGCAACCGGAACTCGAAGATCTATCATCTGCCGGGCTGCGCCAGCTACGACAAGACCGCCGAGCGCAACCGGGTCCTGTTCACCACCGAAGCCGAGGCCGCCGCCGCCGGTTTCCGTCGCGCGAGGAACTGCTGATGTCCGATACACCGAAGGACGACGATCTGACGCTGCAGGAACGCAAGCTCCTGTCGATGGAGCTTGCAAGCCTCGAGGAGCTTCGGCGGATCGTCGATCGGATGGTCTCCCGCAAGCGCGCCATGCTGCGCGAGGAGGAGCTGGCGGCCGAGCGCGAGCGACTGGACGCGGAGCGTGAAGCGCGCATGGCCGAGGCCGTCACCATGCCGCCAGCCGAACGCATCGTGCGCTACCGTGATCCGGAGAACCCCGAGAACACCTGGACCGGCCATGGTCGCCGCCCGAACTGGTTGCGAGAACGCCTCGAAATGCACGGGGTCTCGCTTTCGGATTTTTACGTCTGACGCGATCCCCGATTTCGCCGGACAATACCGCATGCTATTTTGCGAAAACTCAGGAGATGACGACGTGCCACAGCCGAACCGCCTCTACTCGGTCGAGATCCCCGATGGGAACGACTTCGTTGAATCCGAGATCGAATGCATCGTCGTGGCCCAGTCGCCGGAGCAGGCTGCGCGTCTGTTCCTCGACAACGTGGCCGAGGACTACGGCATCGAAGACGAGGTCGAGATGACCGTGCGCGACTTCGGCGAGACCGCCCGTGAAGAGGTTGGCGTGATCCAGTGGACGGACATCGAGATGACCAAGATCACGCTGGCGCCGGCTGCCGACCCTGGCGCGATCGAACCCTGACACCCTGCCCCATCCCACCAAGGACATACCAATGAACCGCATCCCCGGACAAATCGTCTTCCTCGAAGCCAGCAACCCGGCCGTCTCCTTCTGCGCAGGGATTTTCGAGGTCCCTAAGGACCGCATGCCGAGCGAAGCGGTCATGTTCTTCCAGAACGTCGAGAGCAACGGCTTCGACAAGCTGACGATGCCCGCCGAGTTCGTCCCCTGCCCCGAGGAGCAGATCGAGCGCCAGGCTGACATGCGCATCGGCGACATCGTCACGCAGCCCATCTGGCGCGGCGTCGGCGACGCGAAGGCGCTCGTGCAGTTCTACATGCGCCGCGCCGCGACGCCTGCGAGCCGCGCCGACCGGGAGCTGCTCATCTTCTCCGGTCTCGTCCACCTGGCCGGGAACATCACCCCTCCCCTGCTGCGCCTCAAGGAGCTGAGCTGGAACCCCGGCACCGGTGAGATGGTGATGATGGACGCGCCCGAGGATTACTCGGCCGGTCTGCGGCAGGTCCAGATCCCGGTCCTGGACGACATCTTCCAGATGCCGATCTGGGGCTTCGAAGGCGAGGGCTTCGCGTTCCGGGGCACGCAATTCGAGCCGGTCCTCGCGGACCATGATCTGACGGTCGATCTGGAATGCGCCCGCCGCACCGGCACGATCTCCGATGCGGACGCCCTGCGCCTGGCCGAGCTGAAGGAGACCAAGGGCGGCAAGCTGTTCTTCGCCCGCGCCGAGCAGTTCGGTGAAGGCACCGCCGATCGTTGGATCGAGCTGTCGATCGAACACCGCGGCGTCGAGGGGCTGAAGCTGCGCGGACGCCGCTCGGTCTCCGAGGTCGAGGCGATGTGGCGCGCGAACGCGACGATCATCGAGCATATGGCGGCCTCGCCCTTCCCGCAGGCCGCGAACGCCTAAGGGTGACGAGTTGGCGGATAAGGCCTTCGATTGATCGCGAAGAACAGAGGGCCTATCCACCGATACCATATGATAAGCGCTAACGATTCGATAACAGGGTGAAGATGCTGCACTTCAATACAGGCGATCGTGTCACGGACTCCAACCTCAGCATTTTAGATCATTTGGCAAGGCCGAGCCAAGTAACCGACTATGCAGAACATATGCAACAATGGCTGGTTTCAGCTATCGATACAGTTGACATGCTTCCGGCTGCCTTCCGGAACGAAGTGCGCATCAACTTCTATATTGGGGATGCGCACTTCAGGTGGACACAAGAGCGCCGATCTGCTGAATGGATGAAGATGATTGCGGAACTGCGCGATGCACTTGACCGCATTTCATGCGATGCAACGCTGAAGGCGAGGAGTGAAGATCGACCCAAGTCCTTAGGCGAAGAAATTATCGAGCTATGCGATAAACTTTCCACAAAAATGCATGGATCGACGGACTTCAAATCGATTGTCGCGGAATTGGTTCGTATATCCAAATACCAAGCGAGGAATGATGCTCTGGAACTCCAGCGACTATCCCAGAAAAGAAGGGTCGACCAATTTGAGTTGGTTCAGGTGACAGACCACTTGAGGACCGTCGCAACGCGACTTCATAATATGAAAAACGAGTGATGTAAAAGATATTGGATCACTCGAAGGCCCGCCGGTATCTCGGCGGGCCTTTCTCGTGTGCTCAGCTCGATTTTCGCTGGGTGTCAGCGCGGCTTGGCGCGGTAGTATTCGCAGCCACCCTCGCGGCGCAGTTCGACCTCGCCGGCCTTGCAGAGCCCGCCGAGCATGCCCTGGACGCAGACCAGCAGCGACTTGCGGGTGGTGTATCCGGCATCCTGCGCCACGAGGTCGGCCACGTCGATATGCGTGAGCCACGCCTCCGGATCGACAGCCAGTGCCGTGCGGAGCAGATCCCGGCGCATCGCCAGCCTTGTCGACCTGCCCTCTTTGGCGCGGGCCTTCTTTTTGGCCACCTGAGTCTCGGCCACCTTCGTTTCGACCACCGGCGTTTCGGTCGCCAGCGGCACCGGGTCCGGGATCGAGGGGGTCGCCGGCGCCGCGGGCATGAGCCCCGAGAGATCGCCATCGACAAGATGAATGTCGCCCTCGTGGAAGAGCGTCATGCCCACCATGTCCTTGGTGATCTCGATCCTGTCCAGCTCACCGGAGAGGATGCGCATGGCGAGGGTCAGCACATCGACCGAGATGGTCTGGCAGCCGACCGGTGTGGCGCTCGGCGCCGTCTCCGTCATCGATGCCTGGAGGGGCGCTGTGGGCACGTTCGACGCGGCGGCCTTCGAGGTGGCCTGTTCGGAGGGCTTGGCGTTGCTTGCCGGCTGCACCGGCGCTTTCGGTGCGCTCCGGCGCGCGGCGCGGTTCATCGGAGCATCGAAGGACGGGGCATCCAGCGGATCGGCCAGCTTTGCACGGGCGGCGGCGCGCTGATCGGCGGTCCAGCGTTTCTTCTTTCGCAGGTTGGCTGGCGGCTCGAACGCGGCTTTCGGAGCCTCCGGGACCGTCGCCGTTGCCTGCATGGTCGTCGACAGGATGTCCGCGCGTCCCATCCTCAGGGCGCGCTTGGCGTCCGCCTGGATATTGAATCGGCTCCCGGGGTTCGACGGCGTCTTCGAGGCGAATACCGGATGCGGTGCATTCTCATGCGAAAGCTTGATATGCCCGCCATTCGCAATCTCAGGGGTCCACCCTTCATCCACGAGCTTCTGCATGGTCGCTCGCGTGTCCCTGCAAGTGACCCCCTTCAAGACCTGTCGCGCACTGCTCATTTATGCATCCTCCTTGGCTGGTAGGACTGCAGAATATCACGGTTTGCGAAAAAATTAAGTGAGAAGTTTAGCGCATAGTGAAGGATTTGGCAGAAGGCCGAGGTCTCGATCCCCATCCCATCTCTGGGACGCACCCGCTTCGAACGGAGCCGCGCCACCCGGCGCGTTGACCTTCCACTGGCGGTGCCCCGAGGACTCGAACCCCATGCCATCTCTGGCACCGACCCGCTTCCAACGGGCGCCGGGCCCTGCCCGGTCGAGACACCAACGGCCCGCGTTGCCCGCGGGCAAGCCGTGACGACATACAGCCTGGATCGGCTGAAGGAAGTTTGTGTGGCGGAAGGATGAGGAGTCGAACCTCGACGCCGAAGCGTCCCTGAGCTTTCAAGGCACCGCCCGGACCACTCCGGGTAATCCTTCCTTCGGGAGAAGATCCCTTGGCGGAAGGCGGTGGGCACGATCCACATCCCCGGAGGGACAGAGCGGTTAGCAGCCGGCTGCGGGCCCTGCCCGCTTCACCTTCCTCAGAGGGAACTGGATGATGAACTGCTACTCGACATGTGGTCGTCCTTTCTGCTGCCCAAAGAGATAGTCGCGTTGCGAAAAACCGTCAAGCGCCTTTTTGAAATCCGATGCATCGGTCCGTGGCACGGCGGTCGGTCGGCTAATGCCGAGGCACCCGAGCGCATGGAGGATCTGCGTATCGAAACGCCTGCTGATCGTGGGCCGTCCGATCCCGATTGCGCGTCATCGGTCTTCGGGGATGTGCCCGCGGGCAAGCCCGGAGCCCTCCTTCGGTAGCGTGCGGTCTCTCCCCGGTTGGCTCGGCGTGCGGACATCGTGTCAGCACACCCCGGCTTGCTCCATGCCGGGCGGATCGATCATCGAGGCGACCGCGACGCGGCGCGCGGGCCGCCTCCCCGCCCTTGGCTCCATCCACCGGCGGGGGGCCAGGCGCAGCGTCCTCTCTCGCCCCTTGCAGCATCGAAGCACCCTTGCGGCATCCTGCGCCTGCCAATCTGTCCTGTCGGCCGCAAGCCATCGAGCCGGGCTTCCCCTCGCGGCGTCCGACTGGTCGACCTCGATCTGCTGGAGAGCGTTGCGTGCGGCGAGGCTGCGGAAGCCAGGCCGCCCTCGTCCGGCCGGGGCATGTTTGCCCACGGGCAAGCGGGGCTCCACCCGCGCGCCCCAGGTCGGACGCGAGATGGCGCAGGACAGCCCTGCCCGCACTCTGCAGGTCTGGATCTCACCCTTGCCCCCCCGGCCCGGCATGCGGTCCGGCGGGCACCCATTCTCCGCCTGCGAGCCCGGATCAATCACCGCCGCGCTCCCGGACTGCGACCCGCTCGCGTCGTGCGACCGGATCGCCCGCCGTGCGGGTCACGCTTGCCCGCGGGCAAATGCGGCTCCGCCCGCGTCCCCAAGCCGGGACGCCCCATGGCGCAGGACAGCCCTGCCCGCCCCGCGGGTCCGGATCACGCCGCTGGCCGTCCCTCCCGGAACGTCACCCGGTCCGCACCCATTCTCCATCTGCGAGCGCGGATCACTCGTTCCAGGTCTTTGGCCCACGAGCGGCCCACCTCGCGCGACCGGATCACGCTGGCCCCGGCGTCCTCTCGCGTTACCGCCGGATCCGTCGGCCCTCCCGGAAAGCTGCAGCCCGCGCCGCTGCTCAGGGCCAGCACAGCAGGGCCGGTGCGTTCGGCGCGCCGGTGGGCCGCGGAAGCTCGTCGAACGACGATCCTGGTCGGCGCCGCCGGCGGCGGCCGAAGGTCACCCATCTTGCCCTCGGCCAAGAGCGCAGGCAGGCGAGACGGCCTGGGTCGTTTGGTAGCTCGGTGGCGCGCGGACGACGGGGGCCGATCGGCCTGACGGCTCGGTCGTTCCCGGTGGCGCCTTCGGTCAGCTTCGAGCAGGGAAGGTCTGGACCGTCATCATGCTTCCGTGCTGCCCCGCAATCGGGCTCCCGGCGTCCCCGGGCCGGTGGTATGCCTGCGGGCAAGAGCCGAGGTGCGCTATGAGGGACCGGGGATAGAAGGCGCAGGGGCGAGAGGCCGCGATCTGCTTAATGGGCGGAGGATTGCTTCGTCCGCCCATGGCCCGCCGTCGCGCAGCGAAGCCAGCGCCCTCGGCGCGCTTCATCGTCACCCGTGGCATGGACCGAGTGTTTCGAGGGGTCCACGCGGGAGGCCTGAACGTCCCAGCGGCGCGCTTCGCATATGGGCTCACCCGCGGGCAAATGGCATCGCATTCTGACCTATTGCCCGGCGGGCAAAGGGTATTGCATTCTGACCTATTGCCCGACGGGCAAAAGGTATCGCCTGCTGACCTATTGCCCAGTGGAAAAAAGGTATCTCTTGCTGACCATTTGTCCGCTGGAAAAAAGGTATCTTTTGATGACCTATTGGCCGAGGGCAAGGCCCTGCGGGGCGGGCCGGTCGGGCATAGGGGGGCTTGAGATCCGCACGGGGCCGGGACCAACGTCTCGCGAGCTCCCCGAGCGAGCGAGCGACGACTGGCCGATCCGACGATATGGCTCAAGATGATCTGCGTGATTTCCCGTGGGCAAAGGCGTTTGCGCTGGCGCACGACGACTTACCTTCCGCCTCGCCGTTCCGCCGCTACCCCGTTCTCGGGCCGTCGCCACCAGATATCCCCCTGATGCGAGGCGCAGGTTCGGGCGAGGTGCGATCCTCCGGCAGCGGAAAGCGCGGAACCGATGAGACGCATATTGGCGGCCTGTCTTGCCCGTGGGCAAACAAGATCAGGCCGGAACCATCCGCCGCCGCGATACCCGGGCCAGCAGACCGGAGAGGTCGATCGATGCGCGCTTGGTGAGGGATCGCAGGTAGGCGCCTGGCGATCGGATCTGGTCGACCAGTTCGCACAAGCACAACACGGCGACGGAAACGCGCTCGGCGCCCAAGCCCTTCGCTGCCGCGACCATGACCTGTTCGTCGATGCCGATCATCGGCGCGAGTCTCCAGGCGCATCGCTGCAAGTCGCTCCACCCGCGCACGGGCTCCAACAGCATTGCCACGCTATCCTTGCATGTATCGATGACCTGTTCGATGCGGGGCAGGGGCGATCCCGTCGACCCGCGATCCGGTCTCTTGCCCGCGGGCAAGCCGAGGCTTCGGTGCTCCATTCCGGCCCCTGCCGCGCTTGGCTGCTCGTATTCGATCGGCTCACGGCGTGCTACGGTTTCCACTACAGCTTCCCTCGCAGCTTCACCCGGTTGCGATCGCAGCACCGGTTCGGGTTCAGCCCCTCGGTGTTCATCAGGTAGAGGTTCTTTTCCTGATCTCTGTAGGTGACGGCAGTCCTGGCCGGCAGTGGCGGCAGGAATGTCTGCTTCGGAGAGCTTAGACACGGCCGCGATGGCGCGCTCGGTCAGCTCCGCCAGACGTGCTGGGCAGGGCGCCCTGCGGCGCTCGCGACGGATCTCAGCGCAGAGCTCGGCCGCGACGTTTCGGTCCTCGAGCTGACGGCGCATGAGCGACAGCCGGTCGCGTTGAAGCTCGATTTGCAGCTCGCAGGCTTCGTGTTGCCCACGGGCAAGTGCGATCTCCCCAGCGCGTTCCAGCAGCGGAGCGACGTCGATTCCGTAGGCATCCACGATCGCGCCCTCGCCGTTCCGACGTGCGTAGCGCTTCCCGTTGGGGCTGCTTCGGCGCGCGATGAGACCGAGACCGGCCAGCCGTTTCAGATGGTGGCGCAGGCTTCGCTCGGACATGCCGTCTGCGCGGGAACACAGGGTCGCGTTCTTCGCGAAGACGATGCTGCTCTGCGCGCCCTTCATGGTGATGATCGAGATGAGCACGCGAAGCACTGAGAGATCGCCTTTCGCAAGGCCGATGCGTCGGCGGATCGCCGTCAGATCCTTCAGGATCTTCCAAGGATCGAGTGTGCGTGTGCTCGTGATGCCCGCGGGCAAGGGGGGGCAGGGGGCGCCTTCGGGCGTCCGGCCAAGTGCGGTGATGTCCATTCTCGCTACGCTGAGGCCGCAGCTACCCGATCGGCTGCGATCCGATCGGCAATACAAGACCGACAATCGCGCAGCCGTCACCGTTTTCCCGATAGGAAACGGTTGACAGTCATTCCTGGAGAGAGGTACACCGGGGGTGCAAATTGGTTGGTGGGCCTCTCGGGATTGAGTTCTCGGGGGGCTTTCCCTTTTGAAGGGGGCCTGCTGATGCGTCTCCTTTCCTTCTGGCGCAAGCGCCGGTTTCAGTTACGGCTCACTCGGAGCCGCTCTCCTCCAGCCAGTCCCGGTAGACCTTGCGCAACACGGTTTCCGCGTTGGCGTCGAACCAGGTGCTGAATTCCGGATGCTCGCTGTCCGGGATGGTCAGCGTCACGCCCTTCTTCACGCGCTTGAGCTCGGCCACGGGGCGACCGTCTCGCAGCGCGAGCTTGCGAGCGACGTTCACCGGCCCCGGCTTCGGGCGCGGGGCAGGCGACACGGCATTCGGTTCCGCCTCGACGGGCGAAGCGGGGTCTTCCTGCACGTCCGGAGCGAATCCGGATTCGGGCACACCTCCAGCAGTGTCCCCGGTTGCCCCTCCCGTCAAGTGTGCGGAAACTTTGTCGCGAAATAAAATCAACCGATCGTCGGAACTGGTTTCGGGGTCGAAGCCCTCCGGCAGGACGGTTTCGAAGGTTGCCATGGGATCCAGATCGTTCAGGCGGAGGAGATCGGCGAGCTCCGTCCAGGGACGCCGCCCCGATCCATGCGCTGATCCGATCGCCTCGATGAGGGGCAGGGGAAGCGTCTGGCTGACGAGGAGCATCCGCGAGAGACCCGACCTGTCGATGGAGAGCGCCGAGGTGATCGTCTCGGTCGGATAGCCCTCCTCCTTCATGGCGTTCGCGAACACCGCCTTCTCGACGAAGCTGGGATCCTTTCGCTGGCTGTTCTCCTGCCCTTGGGCGACGATCGCCTCCAGGTCGTCGAGAGTGCGAACCAGCGCCTTGATCGGGACGCCCAGGTCGCGCATTGCCGCAAGACGGCGCCGGCCGTAGACGATCTGGTAGCGATCCGGGTTCTTGGGGTGCGGCCGCACGAGGATCGGCACCTGCTGACCATGCTCCCGGATGCTCTCGCGCAGGGCCACGATATCCGCGTCGTCGATCGCCAGGCGGTCACGCAGGCCGTGGGCCTCGATGTGCTCGGGGTCGATCTCCCGGATCGTCCTGTTGGCGATGTCGCGGAAGTTCGACCGCATTGCCTGGACCGGGCCGAAGCCGAAGGGCGCGTCGCCCTCTTCCTCGGCGGCGGGGGAGGGGAGATCCTCGCGGTCGGGATCCTGATCGAGCGCGGCGCCGATGCCGGTGCGGAAGATGTTCTTGCGGGCCATCAGACGTTCCTTCCCCAAGCGCGGTGAATTTCCTGTTCGAGCTCGTCGCTCACGAGGTTGATCGACTCCAGGGCGCGCGAGAGGGTCGCGCGGTTGATCTGGCTGCGGTCGATTTCGTAGATCGTGTCGCTGGTCATGCCCGCGTCCGCGATGGCGGTCGACTTCAGGAAGGGATTGGTCATGACCAGCCCGGGGAACATGGAGCGCAGGAAGCCCGCCATCTGGGTCTGGGGGCCGTCCGTCGGCTCGTAGCGGCAGAGCAGGTAGCGCAGGAACTGGTAGTCGAAGCCGTGACCGGCCTTGCCGATCTCGTCCATGGCCGTCGACGCGAGCGTCATGAACTGCGCGAGCGAGGCCACGTCGATCATGTTCGGGATCACGGTGATGATCAGGCTGGTGGCCGCGACCATCGCGCTCATCGTCAGGAAGCCCAGCTGCGGCGGACAGTCGATGAACACCAGGTCGTAGTCCTGCTCGACGGACTGGATCGCGGTGTCGAGGCGCGAGTAGAACGGCTCGAGGTCCCGGTTGCGCAGGGCCATCGGCGTCTCGGTCTCGTATTCCGAGAGGATCAGGCCGCCCGGCGCCAAGTCGAGGTTCGGGAAATAGGTCTTGCGGATGACGTCCGCGAGCGGTGCCCGCTCATCGCCATAGCGCAGCGCATCGTAGATCGTGCCATGCTCGTGCAGGTCGATCTCGGGGCGCAGTCCCATCATCGTCGAGAGCGACGCTTGAGGGTCCATGTCGATCGCCAAAACCCTGTATCCCTTGAGCGCAAAGCGCTGCGCGAGGTGAATTGAGGAAGTGGATTTCCCAGAACCCCCCTTGAAGGTGCAGGTTGCCAGAACCTGAAGCGACTCGCCTTCTGCGCGACCCGGCAGGTATTGGTGGGGGTTCTTCGCAGTGGCGGAGAGGATCCTGCGGATCTCGAGGAGATCGGATGCATGGTAGCGCTTGTGGCCCCAGTCGGTCGTCTCCACGTCCGGGATGCGACCGTCGTGATGCATTTTGCGGAGGTTCGACTGGGTCATGCCGAGGATCTCGGCGGCCTCGGCCGAGCTGAACGGGCGCAGGTTCTTCGTGCGATCCGGGGCAAGGTTGTGCAGCACATGCTGGGTGAGCTCATCCGTCAGACGCTGCGCATCCCGCTTCAACCGGCGGCGGACGCTTGTCTCGGTCTGGAATCGCAATTCGGCAACCATGCCTGTATCCTCTGCTCGTTCGCCGGGGACTTTGTAACGACCTCGGCTGGGTTATGGCCGATTTACCGTTCGGAGAACTGGTGGCCGTTAGCCCTCTCGATGCCGATTAGACGTACGCCTGACCAGCATTCAAGACTTTTCTTGAAGTAGATTGTCGGGAGGTGTTGCGAAAAAATTACGAGAGTCGACGTCCAAGGGCGCGGGGAGTGCTGCTCGCAAGGGGTCGCAGTCCGGTCTCGTCGTGCGAAACAGGCCAATCAGGGCGGAAACGAATTGAACGGAGGCTTAGAGGTCCGGCTCCATTTCAGTGTCCGGCTGTTGCGCCTCGATCACCCGGCCCGCACGCATGAGAGCATAGATGCCTTCACCCGCCTCGATGTCGTGGATCCCGCTCGCGTCCGGCGCCACGCGCAGGCCCGTGTGAAGCTCCAGCACCGCCGCCACGACGGCGGCGACGAGCGCGCAGGCCAACCGATCGGGCTCGCGGAACAGCAGATGCAGCGATCGGCCTTCGTCGGCGCCCTCTGGCGGGCTGATTTCGACCGCCACAGCCTCCCGGCCTTCGGTCAATTGCAGCTCCCAGCCGGGCAGGGCGCGGCGCATCAGGAAGCGCGCAGCGTCGATCGAGGCGGTGTAGTGCGGCAGCGGGCGCCCTTTGTCGAACATGCCCGAGTTCAGCCGCAGCACCGAGCCCACGAAGATCTCGTGCAGCTTGGCGTCGAGCTCGCGGGAGGGGAGGGGGAGCGTGTTCGGGTTGGCCGGCGGGGTGGGGGTGTCAGTGGTCATGGATGCCTCGTTGGACTGCGCAAACACTATGCGAAAAACGGGCGGGCCGCCAGCGCCATGCGCCCCCGGGAGGCTCCGGTTAATGATGCATATCTGATACCTTACGGCTCCAGAGCGCCCTAGTGTAAAGAATATGCATCAATATCCCGGTCGGCAGCAGTGGCATCGACCAACCGCGCGCCAGGCGACGGCCCTACATCGGGAGGCAATCTTTCTCGACCTTGGGGGCGTCCTTCTCGATGGCATGTGCGTTGATCCGCGCTGCGATGCAGGCGGACATCCCCCAGAGGATCTGGAGAACCTCCATGCGGTCGATGCAGGGCTCGTCGGCCTGCCAGACCAGCGAGACCTGGTCGGTGCGGCGGTCGAGCTCGCAGCGCGCGGCGAGCTCGCCTTGGTAGCCGAGCTGGATCGAGGCGTCGACCAGGTCCTGCTCGATCTCGACTACGACGCCGTCATCGCCTCGCGCGGGCCGCGAGCAGCCACCCAGCCCACCTATGCCGCAGGCTTCCAAGCAACCCTTCCCGGCAAAATCGAAGCCGGGACGCTTGCCTGCTCGGGCCCCGGCATTTCAAATGACCCCGCCGCGCCCATGGGCGCACATCATCATCCCTGACGGAGTTCCCATGGACGAACCGAACTTTCTTGCCCTCTCCTTCATCTTCTACTTCATCGCCCTCGTATTCATCTTCGGCGCGCTCTGGGGCAACAAGACCCGTGACGAGCACGGCGGGCCCACCCTATACCACAACGAATACGGTCACATCTTCCTTACCGGAATGATCGCAGCCGTGCTCGGCATGATCGGCCTGTTCGTCGCGTCACATGGATCCAGCATCGCCACGTTCATCTTCCGTCTGATCATGGCCGTCTCCTGGGTCGTCCCAGCGGTGCTCGGCTACCAAGTAGCCAGCCGGTTCGTTCCTGCCCTGCCGAAGTTGAAGCTGCCGTGCAAAGATGACGAATGGTCCTGCTTTGCTGCGCATCCGCACGAGTCTACCTATGCCTCCGACAGGCGTAAGCGCGCGCGCCGGCAGTATGTTGGCGTTACCATCGCAGGCATGCTCTTCGCGATCTTCATGTTCCTCGCCCTGCCCTATGCCGTATCAGAGCATTTCGGCACACTCATGGCCGAGAACCAGGAAGTCGGCGAGGCGCTGGAAGCGCTCGCACACGCGGGCGAAACGGCACTCGCTTTCATCATGGCCTTCATCGGCTTGTGCTTCCTCGTCTTTTTTATTCGCTTCGGACGATAGTGTCCTATCGACTGGTGTAAGATCGCCGACCTTCGGAGAGGTCCAAGCCTGATCAGGAGGCCACGGTGGGCAACCTGATATCTGGGTTGTCGATGACGCGTGCGAGGGGTTCAAGGCTCATGTAGCGGCACGCGACTATCCCTCTGACTGACATCACATAACTCGTTCTGGTTCTGGCGGCTCCCTCGCGGGAGCCGCTTTTTTTGTCTCATCACCTGCCCCTGCGACACCATCACGACCGCGGGAAATGCCTCAACGTCTCTACGTTTTCCCCGTCAGGGGCGGCTTGGCAGGGCCAATGTTTCCCTGCTTCCGTAAGCGTCAACACTCTTCCTCTAATGAAGAGTCGCATGACGGAACCTCCCATGATCCACCAGATCCCCATCGACGCCGGCTTTGTCCCTTGTCCCACGCTTCACGCCACACCCGCCGAGCGCGATTAGGCACTCAGTGAAGGCCGGAGCCTTGGTTTTCCGAAGCCGAGCTTCTGCGAGCTGACCACGCGATCGTGGCCATGCTTTCCGAGGCCTGGTCAGGCCTCTCTCCGGATGATCTGCATCGCCTGGGTATCGAGGGGCTCGATTACGAGACGATCCTGCGGGACACGACCTATTGCGATGGCGCGGAGCCGGGGACCGGAATTGCGGAGGCGCTGCGCCACCTCCCCATTCTTGGTGCTGTCCGCGGCTACGCGAAGCTTGGCCGCATTGGACAGCTTGTCCGGCTCCACGGTATCTACACTTTGCGAGTTCCCGCAGCCCATGGCTGTGATTGGCAGGCCCGTCTGGCAGCCATTGACCAAGCCTTCGAGCGCGCCGCTCTGTCCCTCACCAATGCGGGGGAAGTCCTTGATCCCTCGCTGCCCTCTGATCTGACCTTCCTCGGTCGCTCGATCGATGTTCTCCAGCTCTGACGCGCCCACCCTATCCACCTCGGCCTGAGAATGCCGTCTGTGGAGCGACCATCCACGCTGCGACCGAAAATCCCGAGCCGTTGCCGCGCTGCGGCACTGCGATCCGCGCGCTACAGCCACGCGACCCAGCGTCACCCTCCGGCTGGCGAGCCCCCGTGGAATCCGCCTAGCCTCGGGCAATACAGTTTCCGAGGTGCTCCATGACGTCCTTCGAACGCGTGCTTCAGATCTGCGGCCTCGACGAGCAGGCGGCTATCCCTTTCTTCGACCAGCCGGCCGAGGTCGTGCGGGGCTGGATCGACGGCAGCCGGGAGGTGCCCGCGGCGGCCTGGGCGATGCTGGCGCAGCTCTACGGGCAGCTCGAGCGCGCGGCCGAGCGGTCGGAGATCGTGCTCAATGAGGCCGGGCTCGACCCGACCCTTTGGAACGAGGGCATGGGCATCCCTGATCCAGCCGAGCGGCTGCCGAACGGCGCAGAGATAAACGCCGGGCTCATCGCCAGCCTACGGCGGCTGCATAAGGGGCTCGCGGCCGACGGGACGATCTCGGCTTGAACGGATCGAACGCGTTGTCTTGCCCGGGGTGCCTTTGAACCTCGGCGGGTTTTGCGTAGCGTCGAAGTTGTCTTTCCAGGGGACCCTTCGAAGGTCGCTGGCGCATGCCTCTTGGTGGTGCGCGCCCTGATCTCGCCGCGACATCGCGTCACGCCGCGAACCGCGCGGCCATTTTCGTGTTATGAGTTTCGCTCCGGGCGGCGACCACCGCCCGGGCACGCCAATCAACAACAACAGGAAATGCGCATGCTGATGAGCCCCACCTTCACCCACTGGACCGCCGTCTACCGTCCTGCCGGCGAGGATGAACCGACCGCCACCACGGCCGATTTCAGCGAGATGAGGGCGGGCGATCCGGTCGATGCGCGAGAGGCGAAAGCCCACTTCCGGACGACGCTCGACCGCGGCGCCGAGCTGCTGGAACTTTACCCGTTCGACAACCCCGACGAGGCGCTCGAGACCTGGCGCGCGACGAACGCGCTCGAGGTCGCGGGGCTCTGACGTTCCGCCGCGGGACTGGTCAGGTGAGGGCGTCGTAGAGCTCGCCCAGCGTCATCCGGCCGTCCCGCATGTCGACCTTCTCGATCTCGCGGGCACTCGTGTCGAACCTGGTCAGCAGGAAGCGCAGGAAGACGTTCGGGGTGATCGCGTTCGGCGCGACCACGACGCGGATCTCGGTGCGCGGGTTGAAGCTGCCCGGGCGCCGCGCGGCGATGGTCTCGAGGCTGCGGATGATCTCGGGCAAAGGCATCGGTGAACGGTTCATCGGGCCAGGGCCCCGTAGAGCTCGCCGAGGGTCATCCGGCCGTCGCGCATATCGACCTGCTCGATCTGGCGGGCGCTCACATGGAGGTGGGTGGTCAGGGCCTAAAGGAAGGCCGACGGCACGATGGCGTTCGGGGCGACGACCTCGCGGATCTGCGTGTCGTCGTCGTAGCTGCCTGGCCGCCGCGCGGCGACGAATTCGAGCTCGGGGAGCGGAAGGGGCGTAGGTTCAAAATTAATTGCGCCGTTGACTCTCATCGCCTCGTCACTCGAAAAACTTTGCGGTGCGGATGAGTTCTTTCCAGCTGCCCAGATGCTCGAATGTGCCCGTCGTAAGATCGGCCAACTTCTGGAAGTAGACGTGGTCCCGCATGGTCACCCGTTCCCCTTTGCGCTTCCCGGTCGGGATGCGGTCACGGACATCGTGGGCATATGCATGCTTCCGCGCCGGGTTCTTGTCGGGCCCGAACGCATTGTCGAGGCGATCCAGCATCCACCCTGCCTGGGTCTCAAGGGCGACGTAGTGGGCGTTCCAGGTGTCGATGATGCGGTTTGCCTTCCTGATCTCGGAGTTCGCCTTCTGAAGCTCGGCCTCAAGGTGCTCGATCCGGTCCGCATCCCTCCGGCGCAACTCCCGCAGCTCGGCGATCTTGATGTTGGCTCGCTCGACCTCGTGGTTCGCGTTGGTCACGCTCTGGGTCATGTAGCCCTGGAAAAACCCGTCGCTGACCATTGCTCGTCTCCTCCGTCCCGCGCTGCTCGGCTCTTACGATAGGTGTGGCCGACCGCGGCGTCGATGGCCAGCCCATCTGGCATGCCGTCTACTCCATCAGCCCCGCCTGACGCGCTCGCTCCAAGAGGTACGCGACCGATGACGTCGCCCATTTCGACCGCCCCCGCGGCGTCGGCTCACGCATCGCCTCCAGTCGCGCCGCGATCTCCTTCAGCGTCATCTCCGGCGCCGAGCTCTTGATCCCCGCGATGATCGCCAGGATCCGGTCGTCCTTCTGCGAGGGCGGGGCGCGGTCGAGCGCGGCCCGATCCAGCAGCCCGTCCTTCACGAAGCGCCCGGCGGCGCGCCGCAGCCGCTCGACGGTCCACGGCTTCGCGCCCGGATGCCGGCTGTTGATGATCCGCACGACGTCCTCCCAAGGGAGCCGCGGCCGGAACTGCCGGACGGCGGGGAGCCACTGTTGCGCTTCCTCGTTGAGCTTGTCGAAGTAGCTGCGGTCGCGCGCCCGGCTCACCTTGGCGATCGCTTCCGGGTCGCGGTCGCGCAGGCCCGGATTGCCGCCGACGCGGCCCTTCTCCCGCGCCGAGGCCAGCCCTGCCATTGTCCGTTCGCGGATCAGCGCCCGCTCGAACTCCGCCGTCGCGCCGAGGATCTGCAGCGTGAACTTGCCCTGCGGCGAGGTGGTGTCGATCGGATCGCCGAGCGACCGGAAATGCGCGCCCTTGGCCTCCAGCGTCTCGATGACTTCGAGCAGGTGCGACAGCGAGCGCGCCAGGCGGTCGATCCGCACGACGATCAGCACGTCGCCACGGCCGAGGCTCGCCACGAGCTTCGCGAGCACCGGCCGGGTGCGCATGGCGCCCGAGGCGAACTCCTCGTGGATCTCGGTGCAGCCTGCCGCCTTCAGCTCGCGCCGTTGGGCGGCGGTGTCCTGGAGGTCGGTCGAGACGCGAGCGTAGCCGATGAGGGCCATCAGCCGGCCGCCTCGTCGCGCACGACCCGGATCGCCTCCGCGAGCTGCGAGCCGTAGAGCGCCTCGCCGCCGACATAGCGGGGTAGGGCCGCATGCGCGCGGGCCTCGAAGGCGTCGGGATCGACGAGCCCGCGGCGGCAGAGATCGACGACATCGGCCCGGTCGCGCGCCTCGAACCAGATGATCTTCGAGACGGCGAGATCGAGCGGCGAGATCACCCGGACGTCGAGCGACCCGATCCGTTCCAGCGGCACGGCCCGCATGCGCCAGTCCTCGGCGTAGCAGCCCTGGCATTCGGAGAAGCCGTGCTCGATGCACGCTTCGCCCGGCGCGCCGCCCGCCGCTGGGAGCGGGATGTGCATGAGCCACGGCGGCAGCGCGATCCTCTTCGACCACTCGATCCGCGCATCCACCTCGCGCACATCTCCCGTCCAGAGCCGGTAGGTGAGGTCGCCGACCAGGTTGGCCCGCACGTCGCCTTGCGTGTCGCCCAGGTGCTCGGCGACGCCCCTGAGCCAGTCGCGCAGCGCCGGCTCGAGGGTAGGGGAGGGGAGGTCCATGGCGTGGTCCTTCGCGCTCAGGCGGGACACGTCCCGATCCAATTCAATCTGTCGAGAGAATACGGTCGATTGACGAAACCGGCAAGCTCCGTCCTGCCGTCAAGACCCCTCGTCTTTCTGGCCCCTGCGGCTCGCCGCCCCCCTTGCTGGCAAGGGCTCGGAACGAATTCGCCGCTGTCGTTCCGCTCAGACGGCCACACCGTTCTGGACGGATCAGGCCGATCCGCGCCCCTCCATCCAACCCCGCCATGACGCCTGCCGGAAAGCGTTAGGCAGATGAACTAGAAGTGTTATATGTTCACCATAATCGGAAAACTTATTGCGATACGGGTGTTTGTATGGCGGCCTTTCTCGACACTGCGACCCCTGAAAACGCCCTCACGGCCTTCATCCGGGCGGAGGTGCTGGCCGCGCGGCTGGAGGCGATGGCGCGGGCCGAGCCGGAGGTCGGCAATCTCTGGCGCTCGGAGCTCTCTCTCGCCGAGGCGGTGGCCACGGTGGGGCTCGAGGGCGCCCGTATCTCGGAGGGCGACCTGCTGCCGCGTGTCGCGCTGAATGGAAGCCAGGACCCCGATCCGACCGGCTCAGAACTGGCGCTCGGGCTGATCCGGGTGATGAAAGCGCCGGGCGATCCGCTCATGCGTCCGGTCGAGACGGTGCGCCGCCTTGAACGGGCGGCCGGTTCGGGCATGGGGCCGGGGATCGACTCCGAGAAGGAGCCGGAAGGTCATCGTCTCAGCGACGCGGAGATCGAGGGGCTGTTCGCGGGGATCGTTCAGGGCGACATGCCGATCCTGACCGCGGCGCGGGTTGCGGCGGGCTTCGCGCAGCTGTCCGAGCGCGCCAATCCGATCATCGAGCGGATGATCTTCATGGCGGTCGAAAGCAGCCTGCGGGGCCGCGCCGCGGCGCGCAGCCCCGGCGCGGAGGACGTGCTTCGCGGGCTATCGGGGCGGGTGGATGCGAACTGGGTGGCGACGCCGGCGCTGGCTCTGAGCCATGGGCAGTTCCGCGCCTGGTCACCGGGCAGCGAACGCGGCCTCCATGACCTCGCCAGTGGCCTCAATGCGGTGCTCGGCGCGGAGGTCGGCCGCTTCGGCCTGTCCCGCGAATGGCTGCTGCGGGCGCTCGCGGCGGGGGAGGGGAGGCGCGGGCGGTCGCGGCTGACCGACGTTGTTCATGCCTTCGCCAATGCGCCGGTGCTCACCTCATCGGTGCTGGCCGACATGACGGGCGTCTCGCTGCGGGGTGCCCTGAACATCCTCGACGAGCTGACCCGCCTCGGGCTGCTGCAGGAGATCACGCGCCGCAGGACGGCGCGGATCTGGGCGGTGCCGGGGATGGGCGCGCGTCTCGCGGCGCGACCGCCGCGCCGAACCGGCCTCCAAGCCAGATCGGAAACCTCACCTGCGAGCGTCCGGGCGACGGCGCGACAGCGCAGCCGAGAGGAGCGCGAGGCCGATCATCAGGCGATGGAGCGCGCCTTCGCGGATCTCGACGCGGTTCTCGGACGCGCCGAGGTGATCCTTGGCGGCAGGGGAGGGCCCCGCGGCTGATGTGGCAATCAGCTTGACGCCATCGGCATTGCGGCTGGGCTAGGCCGTCTCGGGCACGGCTTGTTTCAGGGCTTGCGCGAGCTGCCCCGCCGCGAAGGGCTTTTCGAGCCGATCGTAGTCCGACAGATCCGCATGCTCGGATGTGTCCGATCCCGTGCAAAGGATGATCGGCGTGCGCGGGGAGCGCCGCGCGATCTCGCGCACGAAATCGGCGCCCGACATGCCCGGCAGTCCGAGGTCCGCCAGCACCAGGTCGATCTGCGCGCCGTCACCGAAGATTTTCAAGGCCTGCTCGGCGGATGACGCCTCCAGGCACTCCATGCCCAATGCTTCGAGCATGTCCGCAATATCCATCAAGACGACCGTGTCGTCCTCGACCGCCAGAACCCGCATATGCAACTCCAACCAGTTCGCTGATCGGCAGCCATCGGCGCTCCCGGTCGCGGCGGTAGGCTACCCGAACCGGACGTTCTGTCCAACATGAATTGCGGGCGTGGCGAGAGTGCGCCTGCGCGCATGCGATGCGCCGCTACTTCGATTGCAGCGCGAGATGCCCCACCATCGTCATCGACAGGCGCTCCAGGAAGGACCTGTCCTCCTTCGACAGGGGTTGCGCCGGATCGGTTTCGAAATGAAGGGCATTCAGCTGGTCGTGCAGCCACTGCGCCTCGTCGTGCTGAAACGGCCTGTCGGGCCGGGCGAAATTGCCGAGCGTCAACCGTGGCACTTCAGACGAGGACGGTCGACGCAAGCACCCGATGGACACCGTCACGCCGTGGTTCATCCCACACCGGTCCGCCAGGTCGAAAACGCCGGACGTATCCATGGCACGCAGATCCGACCAATGCGTCCAGCCGCGATTTTCCCTCACCCACCTCACGGTCGGGTCGGACAACAACATGGCGGCCTGATCGTAAGGGTCGAGAAACGCAGCGCTCATGTTCGTCCACAGGTAGCTGGGCACGCCATACCTCGCATGCAGCGCGATCGAAAAACCCGCCGCGGTGAGGCAATGGATTTGCCGCAGAACCCGCAGCACGTAGTTTTCCGCCGCCTCACCGTGCTCCCGGGCAGAGACCTTGAGCGGCGTTGGCGAAAAACCCCTGTTCATGATAGCAATGCTTGCGGCCTATTGTTTTTCCGATGATTTGCAGCCACATGCTGCGCGAGCATCGCACCATACCGTACCGATCTGAGTAGGACCCGGGCACATGATCGACCTACCGTCCGATATAAAAAGGTTGGCTCCTGCCGGCGTGTTCCTCGTTTTTCGACTGCGATATTCGTTTCCTGCGAAAGAGTTCAATTTTCTCCCGCAAGCGTGGATAAATTATTACACAGAGAACGTCTTATCCATCTACGACCCATTGATTCTATGGGCCCGCAAGAACAATGGCGTGATCCGGTGGAGCGAGGTCGACGAGCCAGACCCCCGTGGCGTCATTTCGGAGGCGCAGAGATTCGGCCTGAAACATGGGGCTGTCGCCTCGATGATCTGTCCGATCACCAATGGCCGATCCTTCGTCATGACGGCGCGAAGCGATCGCAGCTACACTGACGATGAGCTTTCAGAGATCCAAAGCAGTCTGGCCGCGATGCATGACAAGTATCAGGCTATCGGAAAAATGACCCCGAACGAAGCCGCCGCGTTGCAGCTCTTCGGCAGTGGCGTCAAAGCAAAGATCGCGAGCCACCACCTTGGTATTTCCGAAAGCGCGGTCAAGCAGCGCCTTGCGAGCGCGCGACGCAAGCTGGGAGCGCCGACAACCGCTCAGGCGTTCGAATTGGCCACGGAGTTGGCCCTCTTTCCCGAAGGCAGGTAGCGCGATCCCGAGACCCGTTATCCGCCAGAAGATGGGTCTATCGCGGAATGGCAGACGGGGTGGCATGCCACCCCCGCCGATCAGCCTTGCCCCACATTCGGCCTGTGGATGGGGTCCGCCCCGCGGTTGGCCACCACCGGCCCCGGCACGAAGTCCGGCATGACGGTGTCCGGTCCGAGGACCAGTGTGCCGCAGTTGGCGAGCACGGCTTTCAACTCTCGCGCCGCCGTGCCGGTGTAACGGGCGGGCGTGATCCGCACGATCACATCGATCTTCCAGCTCCGCGCTGTCGCAAGAAAGAGGCTGTAGCCCGTCTCATGCGGCCGCCAGGGGATGGAGAGGATCAACCGCTCCGCCGGAACGGGCTTCGGCGCGGCAGGATCCTCGAAAACCGATCGGATGACGGTCCGCACGAAGTCTCTCGCATCCTCGGGGCGGGCCAAACCGCATTCTCCGAAATGCCGTTCGAGTGCTTCGACCAGCTGTTCGCTTGGGCGGTGGTTGTTCGGCACCTCGGTGACCAGCTTTCCGCGCTGCCAGAAGTGGCGAATGACGGCGCTCGCCGCGATGTCGTTGCGGGCGATGACGGCCATATGCGGCCGCTGTCTGAAGATGTCGTCGGGCAACTCCGAGATCTGCTGCCACTCCGGGCCCGGTTCAGCGTGATCAGGACCGGGCGTGACTTGCAGCCGGTGCCGAAGCGGTGGCAACTCGCGCAGATCGACCGCGCCGAGGATCTTCCGCATGGCTTGGACCGCGCGTCTCGCTTGCGGCGATACGCCTCCGCGCGCCTCGGCCTCCATCAGCAGGGCTCCGACGTGGGTATCACAGTAGGTCCAGCCCGAGTTGAGCTCGGACAAGCACTGGCGGGCGAGGACCATCACGTCGTCAGCCATCTTCTCCGAGAACCCCAACTGTTTCGCATAGTGGTGTAGCCGCATTCCGGCCTCCACCTGCGAAATGCCAACGATTGGACCCTCGAGAAGGGTATGCCCCGGCCCGGCGGACGCCGGTTCAGCCTCGGCCCGTTGTAGCTCCGCGTTCAATTGGCCCCAGCTGTCATAGCCGTGGACGCGGGCCATCATCTCGAGCGCCTGCGCGCTGGAGACGGGCGACGCGGTGCTGGCCAGAAGCTCGCGCAGCCGCCGGGCCTGATCCTTGAGGTCCTGCACGCCGGCGGGCTGGCGATCGCGCCAGCGGATCGGAGGGGTAGGGGTGGTCATCTGTCTCGTCCTTCACGCGGGCCCTTCGTCGGCGGCTCGATCCATTGCCGCGTCCCGAGCCCTGCGGAGGGAGAGAGATGCGGGTGCCGCTCCTTGCGGCCAGTCGTCCATCGCGCATTTGCCGTGGCTGTCGCCGGATCGGGCGGGGGCGCGCGCCCACTATCCACAAGATTGACGCAAGGCGCACGGAACTGCAATTGCGAAAAATGAGATCGTCGGTAATTTCGGAGACGGCCGCTAGGCTGTGCCTATCGAGATCCGAACCGAGGCCCGAGATGCAGACCCACGATATTCGACCCGACCCGGCCCCCTTCATCGACCGGCTGCAGCTTGCGGCCCTCGCCGCCGCTCCGAAGCCCGCGCCGGGCGAGGTCCTGCCGCAACCTACCTTTCGCTGGGGGTCCACCGCATGACCTTCTTCGCCAGTATCCTCGGCCTGCGCGCCCGCACCGCCCCGGCGCAGCGCGCGGCCTGGTTCAAGCTTCTCGAACAGGCGCGATCGGGCCCGCTTTTCGCCTCCCCGCTGCACGGCGAGGCGCATTGGCGTGGCGTCGCAGGAATCGGCCTCGAGATCGCGCGCATCCGGCCCGGTCTCGACGTGTCGATGGTCCTGGCCTTCGCGATGATCCATGACAGTCGGCGCTACGACGAGGGCTGGGATCCGGATCACGGGCTGCGCGCCGCGCATGTCGCACAGTGCGCGTCGCCCCTGAAGCGGCTCATGGACGACGATCGGATCGCCCGTCTGGCGCAAGCCTGTCTGCTTCACCAGAAGGGCCGTTCGAACACCCGCGACCGCGATGTCGGGGCCTGTTGGGACGCGGACCGGTTCAGTCTCGTGCGGCTCGAGATCACGCCGAATGCCCGCTTCATGTCGCTCGGCTACGACGATGTCGAAATGCGCGAGCTGATCGAGGTGGCGCAGAAGATCTCGGCCGAGCCGCCCGAATGGGACGTGCTGATCGACGCCGCCATCAAGCGCGAAGGGGTGGGGGCATGAGCGGCCGGTCTCCCCTCGCGGGCGACGCGCCCTTCGTGGTGACGGGCGAGGCGACGGGCGCCTCCCCGGCGCCGAGCGCGACGCTCTCGGCCGACGGACGGACGATCACCCATGCGCGCGGCGTCTGGTCGGAGAGCTACCCGGTCTTGACGCTGATGAGCCGGCTCAAGTTCTACAAGAGCATGTCCGAGACGACGAAGTTCGCGGGCTACCGCGAGGACGCGAAGGTGCTCGCGGGCCTTGCGCGCGAGATCAAGCGCCGCGCCGAGCTGGCCAAGGCCGCACCGAGCCCAAGCGAACCTTCCGAGGATCTGCCGTCCCCCTGATCGTGATCGCCGAAGCCTTGCGAGGTGGCGTCCGCTCGACCAGAACGGATGTGCAACATCGAGAGGAGAGACATGGTCACGACAGGCGAAGACGGACGCAGCTGGACCGGCCTGGCGGTCAGCACCGGTGCCGCGCCGCGCTGCTCGCTCTCCGATGACGGGCTGGTCGTTACCTTCCAGGCGCTCCACTTCATCGAGCGGATATCGGTCGTCGCGCTGCCGGAGAAGATCGCCTTCTACAAGCGCATGTTCGAGCGGTTCGGGCATCCGACCTACCAGCAGAACATGCTGGTGCTCGAAGCGGCATTCGAGGCGGCGGGCACGGCCCGGCAGCCGGCGGACGCCAACCGATAGCGGGCGGTCCCGAAGCGTGGCAGGTCGGCGACGACCTGCCGGAACCTGGGCGATCGTCTTGTTTCCGACAGGGAGCGCGGCGAAGGTGCCCGCGAAACAGCGAAAGGCGGATACATGGTCGAGCGTGGCGAGGACGGACGGAGCTGGTTTGCGGGCGACAGCAAGGGCGGTGCGCCGACGCGCTGCGAGCTGTCCGAGGATGGCCTGACGGTCACCCATGGTCGCAACGACTGGGCCGAAAGCTTCGACATCTCCGAACTCGATCGCCGTCTCGCTTTTTATCGCCGGATGCTCGAGACCTATCGGCACCCGAGCTACGCGCAGGACGCAGCCGTTCTCGCGGCCGCCCTCGAGGCCACGCAGACCCGCGCGGCGGCCTGACCACCACCCCCCGGGAACGGGGTTTCGAAAATATCTGCGAAAATCTGTTGACGAGGCGTCGCCGGCCGGGCTACTGATCCCGGGCAACGAATTTTCATTCAGGACGATAGAGCCATGCTCCGCCTCGAAGAACCCAAGGGCATCGTGTAACGCGCAACCTCTGAGTTGTCCGCGACCGATGCCCTGCACCCGCCCTTCACGGCGGGTTTTTTGTTGCCCGAGGCCCGGCCGCGCGCCGCCCTCGACCCCTTCACGGCTCATTCGTCTAAAGGTCAGGACGCACGGTTCTCAACCGTGAAATGCCGGGTTCGAGTCCCGCATGAGCTGCCAGATTTCCCCTACGGCTCCATCGTCTAAACGGTCAGGACGCGCGGTTCTCAACCGCGAAATGCCGGGTTCGAGTCCCGCTGGAGCTGCCAGATCTTCCTCACGGCTCCCTGGTCTAGTGGTCAGGACACGCGACTTTCACTCGCGAGGCGCAGGGTTCGATTCCCGCGGGAGCTGCCAATTCTCCGAAAGGCCCCGCCATGCATGTTACCCGCGTCGCCCCGTCGCCCACCGGCGATTTCCATCTCGGCACCGCCCGCACCGCCTGGTTCAACTGGCTTGCCGCGCGCGCCACCGGAGGCCGCTTCCTGCTGCGGATCGACGACACCGATCAGGCCCGCAACGACCCGCGCGCGGTCGACGTGATCCATGACAGCATGGCCTGGCTCGGCCTCGCGCCCGATGCCGTGTTCCACCAGTCGGACCGGCTCGACCGCTACCGGGCGGTGGCCGCGGACCTCATGGCGCAGGGCAGGGCGGTCCACGCCGCCAGCGGCGCCGTGCTGCTGAAGGATGGCCGCTGCCAGCCCTGGCGGGATCTCATCGCGGGCGACCAGGTCCCGAACGACGCGGCCCACGCGCTCGCCTCGGGCCAGGTGCTGCTGCGCGCGGACGGAATGCCGGTCTTCCACTTCGCCTCGGTGATCGACGACATCGACATGGGTGTGTCGTTAGTGATCCGCGGCGCCGACCACTTCACCAACACGCATCGCCACAGCGCCATCTACAACGCGCTGGATGCGGCCCTGCCGAGCTTCGCCCATGTCGGGCTGATCACCCTAGACGGTCGCAAGATGAGCAAGCGCGACAGCGCGGCGAGCCTCATGAGCTACCGCGACGCCGGGATCTGCCCGGATGCCGTGCTGAACTTCGTCCTGCGCATGGGCTGGGGGCCGTCGGTCGACGACAAGAGCGCCGCCGTCCTCACCCGCGACCGGGCGCTCGATCTCTTCCTCGATGGCGGCCGGATGCGCGCCAGCCCCTCGGCCTTCGACGCGGCGCGGCTCGCGAGCCTTGAGCGGAAGCACAAGGCGCTCGCGAAGCAAGGGGCAGGGAGATGAACCTCGAAACTATCGGAAAAAGTTTTGCGAAAAACATTGATAACTGGTTTGCGCCGGCATAGTGTTGGATCAACCTGAAGACGAAAGGTCGCCGCGATGGACAGCCAGATGAAACTGAACGGGATCGAGGGCGCGACGAGCGTGCTCCGCCACCTCGATATCGGCGTCGACCCGCGCCTGCCGAAGGCCCGGCGCGAGCTGGCCCAAGGCGCGGTGCTGCGCGTCGCGGCCGGGGAGGCCCTCGCGGTCTGGCAGGGCGATGCCCGCCCCGTCTATCTGCGCTTCGCCAAGGGCGGCACCGTGCAGGGGCCGCTGGCCTATGCCGAGGTGGATCTCAAGGGGCGGGTGGAGAGCGAGGCCCGCCTGACCATGGGCCTCGTGAAGTCGCTGATCGTCACCGTTCTGTCTGCGGTCCTGCTTCAGGGGCTGATGGGCGGCGCCGGGCTCTCGGTCCTCGGCTCTGCCGGCGCGGCCTTCTTCGGCCTCGTGGCCGCGCTCGGCGTGGTCTCGATCGCATGGCGCGCCACGACCCTCGCCATCCGGTTCTGCGACCGGAGAGGCCTCGTGGGACAGGCGCTGGCCGCCTGACGCCGCAACGTCACGGCCTCACCCTGGGGTGAGGCCGTTCTTTTCTGCTCGCCTGTTGGATGTGCTGGGCTACCCTGAGTTGACCGACGCAGCCGGAGAACCCGATGAACATCCAGACCCCGCGCCCCCATACCACAAGCCTTGCTCGTCGCTTCGAGATCGAGCTCAGTAAATGCACCGCGCTGCGCACTCGTTATGAAACGGGAAGCGAAGGGGATCGGGCCGGGAACGCCAGGATGCTGGCCTGCGCGACCTTCTGGGCCTTCGTGGCGCTGGAGGAGCTGGTCGTCATCGGACCGGCGCCCGTCGGAGCGCCGGAGCCGCGCGAGATCGTCTCGCTGCGCGATGCGCTTGGCCATCCGCTGACCGATCCGGATCTGGCCTTACGTGCGCATGACCGGCTGCAGGCCTTCGCTACGGCGGCCTGACGGCGCACGGTCTTTCTTGACCGTGAGTCCCCCCTCGCTAAGTGACCGTTGCGTCTAGCGGAAATCGGGAGTCTACTCGATCCGCATCGTTTGCGAGTGAGGGGGACGGATGGAACTCCATCTCGAGAAGGTCGACCCGCCGAAGAACTGTTACCGCTTCTACCATGTCGACATCGAGCCGGATCTCTTTGCCGAGGCCGCGCTCGTGGTGCGCTGGGGCCGTATCGGCCGGCGCCCGCGTTGCCGGATCGCGGGGTCAGGCAGCAAGCGCGACGCGCAGGAGATGGCGACGCGAATTCTCCAGCTGCGGCTGAAGCACGGCTACAGGCTGCGGTAGCCATCCAGCCACGCAACCGTGGAAAACCTCCACATGGCATTTTCCGCTTTCGCGGGCGCGGTCTACGCTCGAGGCAGAGCCCGGGCGCACCGGGCCTTTGATGAGCAGGAGTGCCCATGCCGGCGAACACCCCCAAGCGGATCAGCGACCTCAGCACCGAGGCCCAGTTCGATGCCTACATGCAGGTCTTCACCGAACCGCGTGGCACCCGCCTGAACGATCTCGACGCCATCGTGGCCGCCGCCGTCGAATACTCGGTGCGGGTCATGGCGCCGGCCTTTATCTCGCTCGAGGCCGGGCTTCAGCGTCTCGAAGGGGAGGCGGAGCTTCCGAACCTGCGCTGGTTCGATGCCGGCGCGCCCCACCTTGGCGCTTTCGAGATCACTGCCCCCGACGACAGCGGCGCGCACAGCTTCGTCCTCGATTTCACCGGGCGGAAGCGGCCGACCTGCGGAACCATCCCGCCGGACCTGCCGCGGCGGATCAGCTGCTACATCACCGACTACTCAGCCCGGGCGCCGGAGGGGGCCAGCATCCAGGACGTTCTCGCCATCGAGGGGCCGCAGCTCGTCTTCGCGATCGACATTCCGTCGGTGTCCGAGGAGGGCGTCCTGGTCCTGCCGGGCGGCGCGCGCGTCGAGGACAGCGGCGCGGCCATGGTCGCGCTTCGGGCGGCCGCGGGGCACATGCAGGCCTTGGGCTGCGACAAGCTCCTGGAGACGCGCCATGAATGGGCGGGCAGCTGGACGATGGAGTTCCGGGGCCCGCGGCGCGAACGCCTGATGGCCGCGCTCGGCGTCGCCACCCTGCGCGCCGACGGTGTCGCGCCCGGGCAGCGCATGGCGGACGGCCTCATGTATCTCCAGGCGATCGCCGCGGCGGCCGACCTTTGGCACGAGGCCGAGGATCTCGGTCGGCTCATCCTCGGGCTCCAGACGGGCGGCCACGACGATTACGAGAACCGCTTCATCTCGTCCGACGGTGTGCAGGAAGCCTTCCTGGTTCCGACCGCGGAAGGCGGCGTCATCGCGCTGCGGTGCTTCGAGACCTGCTGGCTGGTCCACCTGAAGCGGGCAAATGCCGACGAGATGCCCCACCAGATCGAGATCCATTGTGCGGGCAGCATCGCGGACGAGCTCGAAACGAGCGAGGACACCCTCGTGGCTGACATCGGCCTGACGTTGGAGGGCTACAGCTCGAAGATGGTGGTGCCCTATTCGAACCAGGCGATGCGCGAGCTCACGGGTGCGATCGGCACGATCTGCGATCTCGGCGCGGAGCTGATGGGGGAGCGCGAGCCGGAGACCGAGGCGGCCTATCTCTGTTGACGCGCGAGCGCCTCGAGCATCTCGCCGTTCTCGTCCATGACCTGTTCGGCCGCGTCCAGCGTGGCGGCGATCGACGGGTCGGCCCGGGAGATACGCAGGATGCCGTCATCGCCCTGCGTGACAAGGAGCGTGTCGCCCTCACGCGCGCCGAGGGCCGCCAGGATCTCGGGGGTCATGTCTATGACCAGTGCGTCGCTGTGCTTTCGGATCGTGGTCTTCATGGTTGCCGTCTCCGCTGGCGTCATTCTCGTGAGAGGTCGCGTCAAGGCGCGAGGCCATCCTCCTCCGCTTCGATCACCGCCTCAAGCTCCAGCGCCGGGACCATATAGGCATAGCAGACGATCTCGCCCTCGAGTTCCGGCCACTTCGCGATGATCGCACGGGTCGCCGGGAAGCGCCGCCCGGTCCCCGTGACCTCGAACGCGCCGTCCTCGGTCTCGATCCGGTCGCCCGGCAGCGGCGCCTCGGCATGACGATAGACCATGCGGCTCTGCCTCGCCTCGGCGGACACCGCGGCGCGCTCCTCGGAGATGCGCTTGCGCTCGGCCATCTCGAGCCGGGCCGCACGGACATTGACGTCGATCGCTGGCGCCTCGAGCAGCAGGCCGGGCAGCCGCCGCTCCGAGCATCGCAGGAAGCCCTCGCCGGGCCGCTTCTCGGCTCCGGCGGCGAAAGCGAGCAGGGCGGCCTCGCGGCAATAGGGGAGGGTCAACTTGGCGCCGCCGGTCCGCAGGATCTCGAGCCAGTCGTAGCTCTTGGCGTCGATCCCCAGCTGCGCCACCTGCGCGGCGGCCTGAACGAGCCGGTTGTCGGCCGCCTTGATGTGGTGCTTGCCGATGGCCTTCGCATCTCGCAGCGCCTCCAGCGGCAGCGACCAGTAGCGCTGCTTGCGCTGGTAGTGCGCGCCGTAGACGGTCCGTATCATGTTCGCCGTCCTGTCGTCCCAGCTGAAGCGGACATGGAGCCGCTTCTCGGTCGCGCGGATCGAGAAGTCCTCGTGCTCGAACACCGGACCCGGCGGAGGCGAGGCGTTCTTCAAGGTTCGAAGCCCTCGTCGGGCGCGGGCCGGTCGGCCGCCTTTCGTGCCATCTCCTCCAGCCGACGGGCCTGGCGCGGCCAGTGGCCTTGGGTCGACCGCTGCAACCAGCGCAGCAGATCGGCCTCCACACCATCGCTCTCCAATCGGTCGAGCCGCTCGTCGAGATGCCGCTCCACCGTGCTCTCTGCCCGGCGCTTGTGCGGGCCGGTGAGCGAGCCGAAGCTGCGGATAAGGTTGCCCGGGGCCGGGGCCTGGGACGCCAGGCGGAAGGCGTCGCGGTCGTCATGGGTCGTCGTGACCCGCCGGGTCCACTGGTCGAGATCGGTCTGGTAGGTGCCAAGCTGCCGCTGCACGAGCATGTTCGCCGCATTGTCCATTCGATCGCCCCTAGGATGATTTGCGAAAAACCATCGCACGGAAGGGGCCGCGTTCCAAGGGGGAACGCGAGCAGCGCCGCGCGCCCTAGCTGCCGACTGGGGTGGACGCGGCGATCCGGATCCCCTGTGCATGAAGCATCTCGTGGTCACCTTGGCTCAGCGGTTCTACGTCGAGCCGTTGGCCAATCTGCAGCAATGTGAGAAAGGGCATAGGGAGCGAAGCATCCCGCCGTGCGCAAACGAAGTCTTGGGCGGCCTGGCGTCGCTCTCCGTCGGACACCTCGCCCGGAATGTTGCGACCGGCGAGGTCGATCGAGACACCCCTTCGGTGCGAACGAACGATCAAGCCGTAAACGGCATGTGCGCTCATGCTCGATCCGAAATAGGCGTCCCCCAGGCCCTTCAGGACATGAGGCAGTTGAAGCGATATGTCCTCGTTCGATACCGCGTGGGCCGGGTGGTAGGCGGCAAGGACAGCGCGGTAGTAATCGTCGATCGCTTGGTATGGGGGGCTCAAGACCTTGAGCCATCGGCTTGTCGGTCGATCGCCCATGAAGGCCGACTTGATCAGATTCCGCCGCTCGAGCTCAGCCACGGCGTGAGACGCAAGGTCCGCAAGTTTAGCTGCCGCACCACCTGCCTGGGAATTTTTGCGCCATGGAGCAAGGTGGTGAAGGGCGCAGGCCCTCCAGATGTCGGGTTCAGCATCGAAAATGGCATCGTCTGCGGGCAAGTTGCGGAAACGGTTGAAACCCGCCTGCCACCACCGGTCCCACTCGACCTTGGCCCACTCGACCAAATCTGGAGGGGCGGGCTTCGGAGGAGCAGAGAGTGCCTCATTGCGGGCCTCGAGAAGCCGATGCTCCGCCTGTCGGGCGCTTTCCTCGCGTTCTGCCTTGGCGCGGCGCACATCATCCTCGAACCTGCGCTGAGCCTGCTTTCGCTTTGCCTCTCGTTGGCGCGTCGCTTCGGCGCGCTCTTCGCGCAGCCGAATCTCTTCCCTCTCCACCTCCTTTGCGCGTCGAGTGGCATCCCGATGAAAGAGCCACACGCGAGGGGCCTTCTGTAGCACGAGGGCCGAGAGTTCCTCGTAGGTGATGGATCGATCGACCCTGGATAGGTCGACCTGCAAAACGCTCTCGCCTCGCCGCTTCAGCTCCTCAAGCTTGCGGTCGCCTACGGCGTGGGTGACCATGATTTCGATGATCAAGCGGCGCTGCACAGATTGGCCATTGACCGAGGTCCGCTTGATCCCGATGAGGTCCGGCCTGAAGCCATTTTCCCAGACCTCGATCTCGACTGCGTCGAACGTGATATTCGTTTCAGCTCGGACGGTTTCTATCTTCTTCAGTCCCCGAACCTTCGCTGCGGGAAGATGAAAGAGCCCGTTTTTCGCCACGATGTCCTTCGCCATCCGGTGAAGGGCGGTTTCGCCCGCCGATCTGCACTCTGCTGTCGATCGATGCGCGAAATGAGGGCGGCGAACCCTTCCTTTTTTCGCCACCAAAGCGCTCGCGCAATCGGGGCAAGTAAGGTTGCTCACGCCGCTGGGAACGTCTTCCACATGTATGAGGGACCCCGTCGCATGGAGCCCGAAAAGCGTTCGCGGACCGACCCCCGCAGGCGCGAAGACGCAGCGCAGCGACAGGAGCGGCGATGATGGATTCTGGAATTCTCCCGTCATGATCGGCCCTCTCAATTCCCGCCATTCTCCTGGCACGCGAGATCTACGGTAACATAGTTTTCGCAGCATCCATATTCTTTCTCCTTTAGACGCCACCGGACATATTCTGTTGTTCGCAATAGGGGGCGTTTCGCGCGAAGAAAGAGGGCAGCATCGCTGGCGCCCTTTTTCGAGGGGCTGTGCGATGATGCGCGAGACCGAAGCGCGGCCCGAAGGGTTGCGCGGCCACCGCCCCACCTGAAAGAAAAGAGGCCATCCATGTCTGACGAGAAGATCATCGCTCCCCTCGATGACGGGCCCATCCTGCTGTCCGTCGAAGAAGGGTCCGAGATCCGGATTCCCGGCCGGCTACTTGGGCTTATGATGGGGCGCAAGGGGGAGAACGAGTGCCTGTATTTTCTCGAGTATCATGAAGAGGGGCATCTTCAGACCCTCTGGAGCTTCGAAAGCGATACCGAGACGGGTGCAGCGAACGGGTTCGATCGCGCCTTGTGCAGCTACCTCGCGCGGCGGGGCTATGCGGCGGCTCTGGCTCATCCCTTCAGCCGCGGCGTGGCCGTCGATGAGGAGGGCGGGCCCCGCATGCTGGCTAAGGTCGATCCTGAACTTCTTCTGGAAATCGTCCAGGAGATCGACGCGGTGCGGGATGCGGCACGTCACTTCGCCATGCTCCGCGACGCCTATCCCGTGCGCAACTGGTGGAAAGGCGAGGAGACCTGTTGGGTCCACATTCCACCGGGCTACGATTACCGGCACCTCAAGACCATTCTCGATGCCGACCCGCCGGTGATCCGCGAGGACCAGCGTGCCTACATGCAGTTGAGCTTCTACAAGCGGCGCATGGATGACGTCGAGATCTGGGAACCAGAGGTCATTGTGACGCTGGACCAGGAGCCGGTCTACGATCTGGAGACCGACACCATTCCCGGCCTCGATGTCATGGTCCTTCCCGGCGGCGAGCTGAACCGGGGCCATGAAGGTGAAACGGATCGTCTGGTCCGCGACCTGCTGCGGACGATGCCCAACGATGACGAGCCGTTCCGCTGGCGGCGGGGGGCGGTCGAGCACGCCATGCGCTGGCTGCCCGTCGTGAGGAATGAGGTCGAAGACTGCCCGGCGCCGCTCTGAAAAGAGCGGCATCGCCGGTTCAGAAGGGGGCTATCTCGAAGCCGCGGGCGCCGGGGCCGGCTCTTGCGATCATCCCGTCCATTCGATGGTCGATGACCGGATACTGCCCCTGGAGCTTCTCCTTGAGGCTGCGCAGCTCGTCCTCCGTCGCGGCGGGCTTGCGGTCCTCCAGCTTGTTCAGCGCGACATCGAGCAGGAGCCCGACATCGCGGCGGTATTCGCGCATCAGGTTGGCACAGGCCGCCGGATCGTCGGTCTTGGCCCCCGCGTCGTCCGGCCGCATGCCCGCCGCGGTGAAGAGCTTGCGCGGCGCGTCGACCCCGGCCAGCCGAGTGCGGGTGGTGCGCAGCTTCGCGGCGAACATGCGGACGCTACGATGCGGGTGGTTGCAGGGGGTCATCGGGATCGCTCCATGTCGATAGGCAAAGTTGTCTTCGTGGGTTTCGTCAAATGCTCGGCGGCTCGTAGTCGTAGCGCGGCGTCTCGAGCGCCATGTCGGCCACCTGGTCGGCGAGGTCAGGAAAGTCGGCGCGCAGGCCCTTGGCGAGGTCCTGGTAGTCGCCCTTCGGCAGACCGGCTTCTTCCAGTTCGGGAAGCCTCGCGATCAGGTTCGGCCGCACCAACTGGATGGAGGCGTCGCGGACTTTGGTGATGGCCTCGACCGAGACGCCGTCGAGCGGTCCGACCGGCTTGAGGTTGCCCGCGCGCTCGAAGACCTCCTTCACGCTCTTGCTCGGGTCCTTGATGGCGTTCCGCCAGCGGGTGTAGGCCGTGCTCGCGTCGAGAAAGCGGCCGCGCCGGTCGTGCTTCTGCTGATCGGGATCGCGCTCGCGTCCGGGGTAGTTCATCGGTGCCTCCAGTGCGTCGTAAGGGCGTCTCGGACAACCTAGCAGCTCAGTGCGAAAACCATGCCGCACGCGAATGACGTTGCCATGATTTTTCGCAAAACGTAAGATGTGGTGAAGGGAGCCGCCATGCCAATCATCCGCCGCCACCACATGAACGACCGCGAGACCCATGTGCCACGCGACGACTGGCCCGAGGACTGCGTGGTCCAGTGGGGCGGGGGCGGTATCGTGCTGGGCGCCTCACCCTACCGGACGGCGTTCTTCGAGGCCTTCCCGAAGGCGGGCGGATTCATTCGCGGCGAGGGGCCAACGGTATCGGAGGCCGAAGACGCGGCGATGGGCAAGTTCCTTCGCCAGGAAGCCTGCGAACACCTCTGGGGCCGCAAGTTCACGGGCGGGCTCGGCCAGTGCCGCCGCTGCGGCGCGACCCGCTCAGGCATGTTCCCGCAGATCGTCGAGCTCGGCGCCTGGCGCGCGCCGCTCTCGGGCCTCGAGATCACCGCGGTGCTCGACGGCCATATCGAGCCGATCATCGACAGCCGCCACAACGACCCGGCCTATAGCCGGCGGATCTGGCTGCGCTGCAGGATGCACGGGCTGCACCTGCCGCCGATCCCGACCGAGGGTCGGCATATCCTCGAGGACAGCGACTACATGCGCGAGTGCGAGGACATCGTCTGCGCCTGGATCGAGGAGCGGGGCTATCTCGATCAGGGGCCGGATCCGGACATCACCACCATGAAGGGGCTGTTCGGGATCATCGAGGCCAGCCAGATCAAGCGGCATGTCGAGCGGTGGCGAGAGCGGCAGGCGGGCAAGGCCGAGCCGATCGAAACCCCCGAGTTCGGCTGAGGAATCCGGAACATGCTCAAGTCACCGAAGACCCGCGCCGCCGCGCTGGCACGCTACTGGGACGTCATCGCGGCTCTCGTGGTCGCATCGCGCAGCAGCCTCAGCCTGAGCGAGGGCATGATCCGCTCGGCGATCGAGCTTCACGCCCCGGCCCATCAGCGGGGCGACGAGGCAGTCCGCACCTTCGACGCGATGCTCAACGCGGATCTGATCCGTCGGATGCCACGGACGCAGAACTACGAGATCCACCCCGAGACCCACACCTATGTCGCAAGCGGCACGCTCGAGCATGAGCTGGGCCTGTCCGCCGTGCTGAAGGTTCGCGTCGAAGCGATCCAGTCGCGCAGTGCGGGATTGGCCGAGGCCATAGAGGTTGGCAACCTCGACCGGTTGAAAGAGAACGCCAAGGCCTTGTCGGACCTGTTTCGCGACATCCGCACGCAGATGGACCAGGACCGCCATGCGATCCTCGAGATCGCGGAGACCGCCAAGGCGGAGAATGTCGACGTGCCGATCACCGAGCGGTATCGCCGCGTGATGGAGGCGCATGACAGCTACATTGCGCCGATGGTCGAGCTCATGGACCAGTCGGCCGACGGCCTGTTCAGCCAGCACCTGAGCCGAGCCGCCGAGGTGCTTCAGACCGCCATGGATCATATCGAGACGCGGGGTGGCATGATCGGCCTGCGGGACGATCTGCGAAACATCCTCATCCAGTCCGCCGAGTTGCGCCAGTTCTCCCGCGAGGCCATGACGCAATGCGCGGACGCGATCTTCCCGCTGCGGGAGCGCATGCGGCTCAACGACACGCTGACCGCTGCCGTTGCCGTGCGCAAGCGGGGCCTGCGTCGGGCCTTGCCGCGCGACCTGCTGCCGGCGTGGCATCCCGAGCCCGGCATGCTGGTCGAAATCGGGAGCGAAGTGCGGGTCATCATGGCCGAAGCGCGGTCCTGGACCCCGCCCGACACGATCCTGCCCTCGGCAGCCGAAGTGGCCGCCTCGGAGCCCGACCGGATCATCCCGACCCCTGAAAGCCTGTTGCCCTCGATCCGCGCCGCGGCGCCGATCGATGACCTGCTGGAATGGCTCGCCGGGCACCAGCCGGGATTGACCAGCGACGAGATCCTCACGCTGCACGATGACATCATCGATCGCCTGGGTTCCGAGGCGCTCCCTGATCGCGGGCGGCGTGCCGTGCGCATGACCGACGCGCAGATCCGTTACCACCCGCAAGCCTTTGCGAAAACCTGAAAGACGCCTCCCGTCATGACGAAGATCGACCTGAAGGACCTTCCGAGCTCGCGGCTCATCTACCGCAAGCTCATCTCCGGCTGTCACCTGAACCGACAGCCGGGCGATGATCTGTGGCGTGAGCTGGAAGAACGGCATGCGGCCTATATCGCGCTTTTCGATGCCATGGGCCTGACGCTGAACGTGAACCTGATCTCGGGCTATGCCTGGCTCGGCTCTGGCCGGCCCTCCGTGCGGATCGCGCGGCGGGTGCGCAAGCTCTCCCTGCTCATGCTCTTCTATATCGAGGCCCGCGCCCAGGAGCGGCAACGGCTCGACGATGTCGCGGAGTGGACGTTCACCGAGCAGCAGTTGCACGACCTCATGGAGCGGAACGCCGTGATCGTCGAGGCCGAGGGTGAGAACCCGATCGCCTTCGTCGAGGACGTTCTCTCGTCGGGGCTGAAGCTGGGCTTCATGCGCAAGGACGGGCGCGACGGCTATGCCTTCCTCCCCGCCGCTGGCCGCTTCCTCGAGGTCTTCCGCGACCTCCAGCGGCTCGCGGAGGAGGAGGCGCAGGCCGCCGAGGACGGGGCAGAAGAGGAGGCGTTCGACGAGGACGTCGAAGACGAGATCGAAGACCTGGAAGAAGAAGGAGAGCCGGCATGAGCGGCATCAAATACGGGTTCGAAAAGCTGATCCTGCTGAACTCGGCGAACTACCAGGTCGGCAGCCTGCCGCTCGATGCCTCGGTCTCGCTCAGCGGGGGCAACAACCGCGGCAAGACCTCCCTGATCAATGCCCTGCAGTATCTGCTGGTCATCGACCGCAACCAGATGTCCTTCGACGGCAAGACCGAGCAGGAGAGCCGCCAGCACTACTTCCCTGGCCCCACCAGCTACATCCTTCTGCAGGCCTGCCTGCCGGATTTCGGAACGGTCGTGCTCGGATGCGTGGGCAAGGGCATCTCTCACGAGCCGCAGTATTTCGTCTGGGAGGGTCCGTTCGACATGGACCTCATGACGGACGCGAACGGCAAGACCGTGGGCGAGGCGTCTCTGGTCGAACACTTGGCCGAGCACGGGGTTATCGTCACGAAGCTGAGCGCGGCCGATTTCAAGAGGTCCGTCTACGGGCGGGGGTCGCGGAGCGATGGCGCACGGAACCTGCGCGTTTTCCGGACCGGGCCGAACCAGTCGGATCTGTTCAAGCGCATCCTGGCGCGGACGCTGGACCTCAACCAGATGAGCACCGACGAGGTGAAGGGCTGGCTGCTGACCATGTCCTCCTCCGAGAGCGGCGCGCCGATCGACCTTCGGGCCGAGTGGGACCGGGCCTTCGAGAAGGTGAACCGCGACGCCCAGCAGCACCGGGCCGCCGCCGCGGGCAAGGGGGATATCGACAAGCTTGGGCAGCGCGCAGCCGAGCGCCGCGCGCTCCGCGGGCTCATTCTCTCCACCCGCCCGGCGATCGATGGCGGACTTTCCGAATGGGAGACATGGCGCAAGGCGCGCGTGGATGGCCTCGAGGCCGAACTCGGCGAGATCGCGACGCAGGAGGCCGCGGAGAACCATGCCAGCCATACGCTTGCCGGACGGACCTATGAGCTGAACGGGCGGGAGCAGAAGATCGATGACGAGGACGCCGAATGCGCCCGGCTCCTCAGGACATTCGAGCTCGTCCAGTCCGTCACGATGCTCGAGCAAAGCCAAGACGCCCTGCAGGTCGAGTGCGACAGGCTGACAGCCCAGCTGCAAAACGCGACTGAGCGCAGCGCGACAGCCATCGAGCGCGACATCACGAGCAAGCGGTCGCGCATCGACGAGATCGAACGCCAGCTCGCCTCCTCGGGGCGCGACCTCGGCGCGAAGCTCCACGAGATGCTGCCCGCGAACACGGCGGGGCTGGTCAGCCGCATGCTCGATCCTCGCGTCCTGGCGCTGGGGGAGGGCGCATACATCCTCGATCCCGAAGCGCTCCAGGCCGTGGCCGAAGGGTCTCGCCTGACCCTGCCGGGCCTGCAGCTGGATCTCGCCTCCGTGCCGGCGCGGGTCCGGACGGTCGATCCGGCGCAGCTGCGGGTCGAATTGTCCGAGGAGAAGGCCCAGATCGACCGGCTCACCGAACAGCTCGGCGTTGCGCGCGACATCGAGCGTCAGAAGGCGCGACATGCCGGGCTCCGGGAGGACATCCGGCGGGTCGAGGGCGAGATCCGCGACTACCGTCGGATGGTCGCCTTGCGGGATTCCGCGGACGTTCGGGTCACGGCCCGACGCGAGATCGCCGACGCGCGAAAGGGGCTCGAGGCGGACAGCGCGCGCATCGAGGCGCGCCGGAAGGCCCTGCAGACCCGTCGCGACGCGAATGGCCGGGCGCTTGTAGAGCTGAACGCCAAGGTGGGCCAGATCGAGGCGCTGCGGGTGAAGCGGCCTGACATGCAGCCGCTCGAGCAGCGCAAGTTCGGTTTGCTGGCCGAGATGGCGCATGATCCTCTCGATCAGGTCACGATCGCCATGGCTGATCTTCCCGACGCCCTGGAGCGCTACAACGAGGATTGCTCGCGGCTTCTGCGCGTCGAGAAAGATATCTTCGCCATCCTGCGCGACATCCATGCGCGCGGGCTGACCAAGTTCAGCGACGCCGAGGGGCAGGAGGAGGAAATCGAGCGCCTCGTCGAGTTCGGTCGTCACCTCGATGACGAGGCCCAGGTGATCGAGAAGCAGGCGCGCATCGCCGTCACGCAGGTCTCCAGCGCACTGACCTCGCTCAACGACGACCTCGACCATGTGAAGCGGGAAGTCTCGCGGCTGAACCGCCTCGTGGGCGAGCGACATATCTCGGACATCGAGCAGTTCCGGATCGAGGTCGTCGAGAACAAGGCGCTGACCGGCGCGATCCGGGCGCTGCTCGACGCGGGCGCGCGCAGCAGCGCCGACGACGCGCTCGACCTGTTCAGCCAGGCGTCGACACTGGATGACGAGGCCATCAACAGCGCGAAGGACCTTCTGATACGGCAAGGCGAGCGCAACGGCATCCGCGTGGCGGATCTCTTTCAGCTGTCGTTCCGGCTGACCCGGCGCGGTCAGGCGCCGCAGACGCTCGCCCATCTTTCGAAGGCCGAGAGCAACGGCACCTCGATCATGCTGAAGCTGGTCACCGGGTTGTCGTTCCTCTGCCTCATGCGCGAGCGCGGCGATCCGATCATGGGGGTCTGCTACCTCGATGAGGCATCCTCACTTGACGTGAGGAACCAGCGCAGCCTCGTGGCGACGCCGGCCTTCACGGCTTCATCATGGCGCGGGGTTTCCAGAAGCAAGGGATGGACAAGCGCTGCGGCCCTGATCCTGCGGTGGTCGGACATCAAAAGGATCACGAGCATCGTCATGCGGCCCGCCATGCACGAAATTCCTGTAGGCACGGGCGCGAAGTTGAAGCAGTTGCCGTTCTGAAGGCCGGGGACCACCGGGAGGGTATGGACATGCCTACCCTGATTTACACCGGCTGCGACAGCGAGGAGGAGGCCCGCAAGGTCGCGCGAGCGCTCCTCGAACGCCGCCTCGCCGCCTGCGTCCATATCCGCAAGATCGACACGCTCTACCGCTGGGAGGGCGAGATCCACGACCATTCTGAATGGCGGCTCGACATCAAGACCACCGAGGCGGGCTGGGACGAGGTCGTCGCCGCGATCACGGAGCTGCACAGCTACGACGAACCCGCCATCTTCTCGACGCGGATCCATCGGCTGACGCCGGGGCCGCTCGACTGGATCGAGGAAAACACCGCCGACTGACGGGGCGCTCTTCCCTTCGGCGATTCCTCCCCTATTTCGCGCGGGGGAGGAACTGCCTATGACCGAATACACCCAGACTGCCCCCGATCTGCTCGACGGCGCTGGCGTGGCGAGCGGGCTTCGCCGGTGGGTCCCGCTTGGCGCGACGATTGCCGAGAACTGGAGACGCGAGGGCCGGATCATGGGCGTCCGTCGCGAAACCGGCATGGCCTACCCTGCCTGCCAGTTCGACGAGGCGGGCCTGCCGCTCGCCACCATGCGGCAGGTCATCCTGGCGCTGCGGCCGAGAATGGATGCCGAGGCGATGCTCGACTGGCTTCACGCGCCCTGCGAGATGCTCGAAGGACGCGCGCCGCGCGAGGTGCTGCACGAGGATCCGGCGGTCGTGCGGCGCGCCGCGATGCTGGCGGGAAGCACAGGGCATCCGGCCGCGGCTTGACACCGGCGCTTCCCCGCCGACGTCGCGTT
>JACLAD010014007.1_pt1:27500-49633 | contig 49633 bp, 49 predicted proteins | sample 8027901 | NCBI WGS metagenome assembly JACLAD01 (sample SAMN15725071, study PRJNA655200) | protist metagenome | isolation source: fluorescence activated cell sorting (FACS) single amplified genomes of... | place: Spain: Blaines Bay Microbial Observatory, Mediterranean Sea | collected... | reverse complement strand
TTCAAAATTTGTTTATTATTACAAGGGGTTGGTTATCGTGCAACCCTTCAAGGCAGCAAACTTGTTTTAAACTTAGGGTATAGCCATCATGTTGAATTTATTATTCCAGACGGAATTAAAGTTAATGTTGTTAAAAGTACAACATTAAATTTAGAAAGTTGTGAGAAAGAAAAAATTGGCTTATTTGCATCACAAATACGATCATGGAGACCACCTGAACCTTACAAAGGTAAAGGTATTTTATACGAAGGCGAAATTGTCAAACGAAAAGCTGGTAAATCAGGTAAGAAATAGTATTATGAAATTATCAAAAAAGAAAATTATTAAACGTAATGGTTCAAGAGGATTAGTAAAAGGTACAACTGACCGACCTCGTCTTTCTATATTTCGATCTAACCAACATATTTATGCACAAATAATTGACGATAGTAACTCTAAAACACTTGTGTCATGTTCAACTCTTGATCCCGAGTTAAAAGAAAATGGTATAAAGGGAAATACTCAGGCAACGTCCAAAATAATCGGTGAATATCTAGCAAAACGAAGCCTTAAAAAAAATATCAGTCAAATAGTTTTTGATCGTGGTTCATACCTTTACCATGGGCGGATTAAAGCATTAGCAGAGGGTGCTCGAATGAGCGGCCTGCAATTTTAGCGTAACAACCATTATATTTGAAAACATAAAAATAAATATGGAAACTAATTTACAAAAAGTAAATCAACAAAAAAAAAATACTAGACGCAATACGCGTGGTCAAGAGAAACAACTAACAGAAAAATTGATTCAAATAAGTCGAGTTTCTAAAGTAACAAAAGGTGGGAAAAAATTAAATTTTCGGGCAATTGTAGTTCTTGGTGATGAAAAAGGGAAAGTTGGTGTTGGTGTTGCAAAAGCAGACGATGTAATTAATGCATTTAAAAAAGCTAAAACAGATGGTAAGAAACAAATGTATTCTATACCATTAACAAAGACACTAAGCATACCACACAGTACCACAGGAAGATTTGGAGCTTCTAACATTATTTTAAAACCAGGTATTGAAGGGTCTGGTGTTATTGCTGGAGGAGCTGTTCGAACTGTGCTAGAAATAGCTGGAATAAAAAATGTGATTGCAAAACAGCTTGGCTCCAATAATTTATTAAATAATGCACGTGCAACTATTAACGCATTAGAAAGCTTAACTACAAAATCGGAAGTAGCAAAAAAACGAAACTTACCTATTGAACGTATACACTAATACGTATGAAACAGACAAGTATTCAAGAAACATTGAATTTTCTTTCTAAAGAATTAACTAAAAAATTATTAATAACATTAGGGTTATTAACACTAATTCGATTAGGAACATTTATTCCCGTGCCAGGAATTGATCAAACACATTTAACAAATTTCTTAAGAAATAGTCCAATTGCCGATTTTGTTAATACTTTCTCTGATGGTGGTAAATTTGTTATTGGCCTTTTCACATTAAATATTTTCCCCTATATTAACGCCTCTATTTTAATGCAAGTATTGGTCAGTATTATTCCATCTTTAAAATATGCACAAAAAGAGGATGGTACTGCTGGGAGACAAAAAATTACACAAATAACAAGATACATTGCACTAGGATGGGCAATAATTCAAAGTACAAGTATTGCTATTTTTTTAAAAGGCGTACTTTTTGATTGGAATTGGAATCTCGCTTTACAAATCATTATTTGCTTAACAACAGGGGCAATTATTTTAATGTGGTTTAGTGAATTAATTACGGAACATGGTATTGGAAATGGATCATCGTTATTAATTTTTACTAACATTGTATCAAATCTTCCAAATCTTACAAACATAATATTTAGTAAAACCAAGCCTGTTTCAATTGCTTCAAGAGCTTGTGTTCTTTTCATTTTATTTGTTTCAATTTGTGGGATTATTTATTTACAAGAGGCAGTGAGAATCATTCCACTGGTGTCATCGAAAGAATTAAATAGAAGTGATAAAGGATTTTTTACAAAACCATCTAGAGGAAGCTATATTCCTCTAAAATTAAATCAGGCAGGCGTTATGCCAATTATTTTTACAGCTACGCTTTTAGTTCTGCCTGCATACTTTGTAAATCTAGGGTTTATTCCAAATATAACATTTGGTATTTTTTCAAAAGTTATTTATTGGGTAACTTATTTTATTTTAATCCTACTATTTAGTTATTTTTATTCAACAGTTGTTTTGAGTTCGAAAGATATTTCAAAAAACTTGAGAAGAATGGCTGTGACAGTTCCAAAAATTCGTCCAGGTGAATCAACAACGTTTTTCTTTCAACAAATAATGCAACGCATTACGTTTATTGGGGCAATTTTTCTAGCAATTATTACAACTTTACCTAATGTAATTGAATCATTTTTAAATGTAACGAACCTTAAAGGGTTGGGAACTACATCGCTCCTTATCTTAGTAGGCGTTACAATTGATACAACTCGAGAAGTTAGAAGCATAATCCTTTCTAACATATATAAAAATGTGATAGACTTGGATTGATACAAAATATAATTTATTTATTTAAAAAAGTAATATGAAGGTTCGTCCATCGGTAAAAAAAATCTGTGACAAATGTCGTGTCATAAAGCGAAACGGTCGTGTGATGGTTATTTGCGAAAACCCAAAACATAAACAACGTCAAGGTTAAGTATATAAAAGGAGTTTAAAGGTGGTACGATTACTCGGTATTGATTTACCTAGAAATAAACGAATTGAATACGCGTTAACTTATATTCACGGAATTGGTTTAACAACCGCAAAAAAAGTTGTTGTCAGTACTAATATACCCATAGATCGTCGAACAGATGATTTAACATCAGAAGAAACAGTTGCATTACGCGAGACTATTCAAACGCTAGATTTAAGACTTGAAGGTGATTTAAAACGATTTAACGGTTTAAATATAAAACGTTTAAACGATATTAATTGTTATCGTGGAAAACGACATAGAACTAATTTACCGGTTCGCGGGCAGCGGACAAGAACAAATGCGCGTGCTCGGCGAGGTTCAAAACGCGCAATAACTGGTAAAAAGAAATAATATAACTAAAAATTTTAATTACTAAAATTTTGTAAAAATGATACAAAAAATAAAGAAAGCAGTTCAAAAGAAAAATAAAAAAAATATTTTTTCAGGTATTGTTCATATTCATTCAAGTTTTAATAATACAATTGTAACGATAACTGATGTCAATGGAAATACACTATCGTGGGGCTCAGCGGGAAGTGCTGGTTTTAAAGGAGCAAGAAAAAGCACACCGTTTGCTGCGCAAATAGCTGCGGAAAAAGCCGCAACAAATGCTTTAACAGTCGGTTTGAAAAAAATTGATGTAATTGTTAAAGGCCAAGGTTCAGGACGAGAAACAGCTATTCGAGCTTTACAAGGTTCTGGATTAGAAATTTTATCAATAAAAGACACAACAGCCGTTCCTCATAATGGCTGCCGACCACCTAAACGTCGCCGAGTTTAGTATTATTTAATTTATTTTTAATTCTATTTAATAATTTAAAAATATGACAGATTTTTGTTTAAAGTCTCTAAAATTTGAAGAAAAAGATACAGGAGCCCTTTACGGTCAATTTTTAGTAGATTCACTAAGTCCTGGTCAAGGTGTTACAATTGGTACTCTTTTACGACGCGTTTTGTTAAGTAATTTAGGAGGAACCGCAATAACGGCAGTCCGTATTGCTGGTACAACCCATGAATTTTCAACGATCGATGGAGTTCGCGAAGATACTCTTGAAATATTACTAAATTTAAAGGGAATTGTCTTAAAAAGTAATGCAGAAAGTTCAAAAATGGGTCGATTAAAGATTCAGGGACCTGCCATCATTACAGCCAGTTCAATTCAATTACCTGTTGGATTAGAAGTTGTAAATCCTAACCATTATATTGCAACAATTTCAGATGATAATGTTTTAGAAATTGAATTTACATTTGATCATGGTTTTGGTTATAAATTAGCAGGTCAAAGTTATAAAAATAATCTGGTGGATTTTCTAGAAGTTGATGCAATCTTCATGCCAATTCAAAAAGTCGATTTTAAAATTGAAAATATGTATGGGACTTCAAGTACTAATAATGAACGGTTAATTTTAAACATTTGGACAAATGGTAGTATTACGCCTAAAGAATCTTTATTAAAAGCTTTTCAAATAGTAATAAATTTATTTGAAAACTTATTAAATAGTGGTGTCCACAGTTCAACAGAATTACTTGAAAATAAAGAAGAAAAAATTGCTATAAAAACGCAAATGAACATCTCGATTGAAGAACTTCAATTGTCTGTACGGGCATACAATTGTTTAAAACGAGCTGAAATTAACTCAATTTCAGATTTACTGAAGTACTCACCTGAGAGATTGCAAGAAATTAAAAATTTTGGCCAAAAATCTGTAGATGAAGTTTTTCAGGCACTTCAAAATAAATTAGGTATAACATTAACGTAATCTAGTAAAATAAATTTTAAAAAGTATGAATAAAACATTTATTCCTTCTTCTACGTATACTAATAAAAGATGGTACACGGTTGATGCTGCCGACAAAACATTAGGTCGGTTATCAACAGAAGTTGCAACTCTTCTTCAAGGTAAACATAAAATTCATTATTACCCTTCAATAGACACGGGTGATTATGTTATTATTTTAAATGCAAGTCGAGTTAAAGTAACTGGTAAAAAAGAAGAACAAAAACTATATAAACGCCATTCAGGACGTCCTGGTGGTATGAAAGTTGAAACGTTTAAAGCTTTGCAAAATAGAATGCCTGAACGTATTTTGGAAAAAGCAGTTAAAGGGATGTTGCCAAAAGGCCGACTTGGTCGAAAAATGTATACACGCTTAAAAATTTTTTCTAACTCAACACATTGTCACCAAGCACAGAAACCTGAATTAATTACATTTGAATAAACATTTATGGTTGAAAATATTTTTACAACAAATCAAACTGCCGTTGGAAGACGAAAAGAAGCTACAGCCCGAGTTTCATTAGTTTCTGGTACAGGGCTGTTACAAATAAATAATAGACCGGGTAATGAGTATCTTCACGATAATACAGTTTATTTATATAATGTTTTTGGCCCTTTAAAAACATTAGGTTTAGTTAATAAATATGATATTATTTGTTCTACCACTGGGGGTGGTTTAACTGGTCAGTCAGATTCAATAAAATTAGGTATTGCTCGAATTCTTGCGAATATGAGTCCTGAGAATCGTTCAATATTAAAAGCTAAAGGTTTTTTAAGTCGAAACCCGAAAGTTAAAGAACGGAAAAAATATGGATTAAGAAAAGCACGTAAAGCAGGCCAGTTTTCTAAACGTTAATAAAATAACTAAAAATATGACAAAAAAAGAAATACATCCAAAATGGTACCCCGAAGCAAAAGTATTTTGTGACGGAAAGTTAGTTTTCACTACTGGATCAACTAAACCAGAATTATTTATTGATATTTGGTCAGGTAACCATCCATTTTACACTGGCTCTCAAAAAATTATTGATACTGAAGGCCGTGTAGATAGATTTATGAAAAAATATGGTTTAAAATCTGATCAAAATTCATAAACAAATTTAATAACATAAATAAATATGCCTACGATTCAACAATTAGTTCGCTCAAAACGAACACAAACTAAGAAAAAAACAAAATCACCAGCACTAATGACCTGTCCTCAAAGACGGGGAGTTTGTACTCGTGTTTATACAACAACGCCTAAAAAGCCAAATTCAGCTATTCGAAAAGTAGCAAGGGTAAAACTAACTTCAGGCTTCGAAGTGACAGCTTACATACCTGGTATAGGACATAATTTACAAGAACACTCTGTTGTTTTGATACGTGGTGGGAGAGTCAAAGATTTACCTGGTGTTCGTTATCATGTTATTCGTGGGGCGCTTGATAGTGGAGGTGTTAAGGATCGAACACAGGGTAGATCTAAATACGGTGTAAAAAAACCTAACTAAAACAGTAAAGAGATTATGTCACGTCGAAATATATCAAAAAAACGATTTCCTCAACCTGATTCTGTTTTTAACAGTTACCTTGTTAGTTTATTAGTTTCAAGAATTTTAAAATCAGGTAAGAAAACTTTAGCACAAAAAATTGTTAATGATACGTTTGAAATTATAAAAACACGAACAAATCTAAATCCATTAAATGTTTTTGAAAAAGCTGTTAAAAATACTAGCCCATTGATTGAAGTAAAACCTAGACGTGTAGGCGGTTCTACGTATCAAGTTCCAATCGAAGTTACTAGTTTTCGGGCTACTAATCTGTCATTAAGATGGTTAATTAAATATGCCAGTGAACGTACAGGAAAAACAATGGCTATGAAATTAGCTAATGAGATTATAGATGCTTCTAATAAGACAGGAAGTACAATAAAGAAAAAAGAAGAGACACATAAAATGGCTGAAGCAAATAAAGCTTTTGCTCATTTCCGCTATTAATTATTATAATTAATCATAAAAATAAATTTAAAAAACTACTTAGAGGAATAAGGAATAATTTAAAATGGCTCGTGAAAAATTTGAACGAAATAAACCACATGTTAATATAGGAACAATTGGACACGTTGATCACGGAAAAACAACATTAACTGCTGCTATTACAGCAACGTTATCATTGGGTACTAATGCAACGGCTAAAGGTTATGACGAAATTGATTCAGCTCCCGAAGAACGTGCTCGTGGTATTACAATCAACACAGCCCATGTGGAGTATGAAACAGAAAGTCGTCACTATGCCCATGTGGATTGTCCAGGTCACGCAGATTATGTAAAAAATATGATTACTGGTGCTGCACAAATGGATGGCGCGATTTTAGTTGTATCAGCGGCTGATGGTCCTATGCCACAAACAAGAGAACATATTTTATTATCAAAACAAGTAGGTGTGCCTGATATTGTTGTTTTCTTAAATAAGCAAGATCAAGTTGATGATGATGAATTACTTGAATTGGTTGAATTAGAGGTACGTGAACTATTATCTAATTACGGTTTCCCGGGTGATGATATTCCAATTTGTACAGGTTCAGCGTTACAAGCGATTGAAGCAATTTCAGCTGATTCAAATATAAAACGTGGTGATAACCCGTGGGTTGATAAAATCTATAAATTGATGGATGCTGTTGACAAATATATTCCAACACCAGAACGTGATACTGAAAAGACATTCTTGATGGCAATTGAAGATGTTTTTTCTATTACAGGTCGAGGAACTGTTGCGACAGGTCGTATCGAACGTGGTGTTATAAAAGTCGGTCAAACAATTGAAATTGTTGGTATTACCGAAACAAAAACAACAACAGTAACAGGTATCGAAATGTTCCAAAAAACTTTAGATGAAGGTTTTGCTGGTGATAATTGTGGTATTTTATTACGTGGGCTGACAAGGGAAAATATTGAGCGTGGTATGGTTTTATCAAAACCTGGAACAATAACACCACATACAAACTTCGAAGCTGAAGTATATGTTTTAACTAAAGAAGAAGGTGGCCGCCATACACCATTCTTTACAGGTTACCGCCCACAATTTTATGTAAGAACAACAGATGTTACTGGTTCAATCACACAATTTACAGCCGATGATGGTTCTGTTGTAGAAATGGTTATGCCAGGAGATAGAATTAAAATGACTGCAGAACTAATTTATCCAGTAGCAATTGAAGATGGGATGAGATTTGCAATTCGTGAAGGTGGTCGAACTATTGGTGCAGGTGTTGTATCAAAAATTGTCAAATAATTAAAATCTACATCTATGTTAACGAGATCAAATGAAAAAATTCGAGTACGATTAGAGTCCTTTAATCATCAATTACTTGTGGAATCATGCAATAAAATAATAACTAGTGTGAAAACAGCAGAGTCGAATATTGTTGGGCCAATACCATTACCAACAGACAAAAAAATTTATTGTGTTTTACGCTCACCGCATGTTGATAAAGATTCACGTGAACATTTTGAAATTCGAATTCATAAAAGAATTTTAGATATTTATTATAATACATCAACGAATATTGTAGAAATTTTATCTAAATTAGATTTACCAGCAGGTGTGTTATATCAAATAAAAATATTACAAGCATAAAACAAAAAGAGTGAGTAGTTTCAACTACTCACTCTTTTTTACCCTTAAAATTTGAAAAAAAAATATCTAAACCAACTAATTGTCATTTATACTACAAATAAAATTTAAAAGAAAAAAATGAAACATACATTATCAGTTTTAGTTGAAGATGAAGCAGGTGTATTAACACGAATTGCTGGATTATTCGCCCGACGTGGTTTTAACATTGAGAGTTTAGCAGTAGGCCCTGCGGAACAAGAGAATATTTCACGAATAACAATGGTTGTTCCGGGAGATATCAAAATCATTGAACAATTAACAAAACAATTGTATAAATTAATAAATGTTTTACGAGTTCAAGATATTACTACTTCACCATGTGTTGAACGAGAATTAATGTTATTAAAAGTTCAAACAACTAATTTAACGCGTTCAGAAATTTTAGAAATTGGAAATATTTTTAGAGCAAAAGTTGTTGATTTAGCTGAAAAAACGTTAACTTTAGAAGTTACAGGCGATCCAGGAAAAATGGTTGCAATAAAACAATTATTAACAAAATTTGGTATCTTAGAAATTGCCCGAACCGGTAAAATTTCTTTAATTAGAGAATCAAATGTTGATACAGAGTATCTTAAAAAAACTAATTAATTTTTTAAAAAATGGGGACAGAGGGACTTGAACCCTCACGCACTATCACTAGGCAACGGATTTTAAGTCCGTCGTGTCTACCAATTCCACCACGTCCCCTAATACAAAAACTATACAACAAATTTTTATTAAATACAACACTTTTTTTAAAGCGGTACCCAGATTCGAACTGGGGATAAAGGATTTGCAATCCTCTGCCTTACCACTTGGCCATACCGCCTAAATGAATACTTAACTCAATAATATTATATCTTCAAAAAAATAACAAGAAATAGACGTTTTTCTCAAATGTAAATTGACCGTTAAAGAAAAAATCTGTTATACTTTTTGTGAATACATTAGTTAATAGAAAATCGTTGTAAAAATATAAAATATTTGTAAAAACTTATACTGTAAAATTAGAAAATTAATACTGTTATTATCATATGTTTGAACGGTTTACTGAAAAAGCTATCAAAGTTGTTATGTTAGCACAGGAAGAATCGAGAAGGTTAGGCCATAATTTTGTTGGAACAGAACAAATACTATTAGGTCTAGTTGGTGAGGGTGCTGGTGTTGCTACAAAAGTATTAAAAAGTATGGGTGTTAATTTAAAAGACGCCCGTATGGAAGTTGAGAGAATAATTGGACGTGGTTCTGGTTTTGTTGCTGTAGAAATTCCTTTTACCCCTAGGGCAAAACGTGTTTTAGAAATGGCTATTGAAGAAGCACGGGATCTAGGTCATAGCTATATTGGAACCGAACATATTCTTCTGGCTCTGATAGAAGAAGAAGATGGCGTTGCGAATCGTGTTTTAGAAAATTTAGGTCTTGACTTGTTAAAAGTTCGCTCAGAAGTTTTAGGAGAAATTGGTGAAACTGTTGAAATAACAATTTCTGGTAAGAGTTCTGGAAAAGGTTCAGCTTATGATTTAAATAGTAGAACCCCAACACTTGACGAATTTACAACTAACATTACTGAAATAGCTGCAGAAGGAAAACTGGATCCAGTTGTTGGTCGTCAGAAAGAAATTGAACGTGTAATTCAAATTTTAGCACGACGTACAAAAAATAACCCAGTTTTAATTGGGGAACCTGGTGTTGGGAAAACAGCTGTTGCTGAGGGTTTAGCTCAAAGAATTGTACAAAGAGATGTTCCAGATCTTTTAGAAGATAAAATGGTAATATCTTTAGATATTGGTTTACTTCTTGCTGGAACAAAGTACCGAGGTGAATTTGAGGAACGTTTGAAACGAATAATGGATGAAGTTCAATCTTCTAATAATATTATTTTAGTGATAGACGAAGTTCATACCTTAATTGGCGCTGGAGCTGCAGAAGGAGCAGTTGATGCAGCAAATATTTTAAAACCAGCTTTAGCGCGTGGGGAGCTACAATGTATTGGGGCTACAACAATTGAAGAATATAGAAAACATATTGAGCGGGATCCAGCACTAGAAAGACGTTTTCAACCAGTTCATGTTAATGAACCGAATGTAAAAGACACTATTGAAATTTTACGAGGTTTACGTGAACGTTATGAAAGACATCATAATTTAAAAATTCACGATGATGCTCTTGCGGCTGCAGCGAAAATGGGTGCTCAATTTATTGCTGATAGATTTTTACCAGATAAAGCAATTGATTTAATTGATGAAGCCGGCTCTCGTGTTCGATTAATGAACTACCGTTTACCAGAGGCTGCTTTAGGATTAGATCGTGAGCTAAAACAATTATTAAAAGACAAAGATTCAGCAGTTCGTTTACAAGATTTTGAAGGTGCGAGCGAATTTCGTGATCGTGAAGTGGAACTTCGTGCCCAAATTACAGCAATTGTACAAAGTGCTAAACGTCAACCAAAAACAACTAAAATAAATAAAATAGGTCCTGTTGTAACAGAAGATGATGTAGCTCAAGTTGTTGCAGCTTGGACTGGTATTCCTGTTAATAAGATTTCAAAATCAGAATCTGAAAAATTATTGAAGATGGAAGATACTCTACATCAACGTGTTATTGGACAAGACCAGGCTGTAGTTTCAGTATCTAAAGCAATTCGAAGAGCCCGAGTAGGTCTAAGGAATCCCAATAGACCAATTGCTAGTTTTATTTTTGCAGGTCCCACAGGGGTTGGTAAAACAGAATTAACAAAAGCACTAGCTTCTTATTTCTTTGGTGCCGAAGATAGTATGGTTCGTTTAGATATGTCTGAATTTATGGAACGACATACAGTTGCTAAATTAATAGGTTCACCACCAGGATACGTTGGTTATACTGAAGGTGGTCAGTTAACCGAAGCTGTACGACGTAAACCTTATACAGTTGTTCTTTTTGATGAAATTGAAAAGGCTCATCCAGATGTTTTCAACTTATTATTACAAATTCTGGAAGATGGTCGTTTAACAGATTCAAAGGGTCGAGTTGTTGATTTTAAAAACACTTTAATTATTATGACATCAAATGTTGGTGCCAAAGTGATTGAAAAAGGTACAATTAATGGTAACCTTGGATTTGAAACTTCTGGAAAAGGAAACACTGCTTACGAGCGTATTTCAGCATTAGTAAATGAAGAATTAAAAAATTATTTTAGACCAGAGTTTTTAAATCGTTTAGATGAAATCATCATTTTTAGTCAACTTACAAAAGATGATGTAAACCAAATTGCTGAAATTATGATCAACCAATTAGTTGAACGAGTTTTAGAACAAGGGGTTCGTTTAGAAGTTACTGACCGAGTTCAAGATAAACTTACTGATGAAGGATTTAATCCTATTTATGGTGCAAGACCACTTCGTCGTGCTGTTATGAGATTATTAGAAGATAATTTAGCTGGTGAATTTTTAACAACAGAGTTTAATCCCGGAACAACCGTTATTGTTGATTTGGATGAAAAACAAGAAATTACGATTTTCGTAAATCAGGGTAAGGAATCTAAGAATTCAGAAAAGGAGTCCGATAAAAATAAGAAACCATCAAAACAAAAGTCAAGTAAGTCTACTGTTTAGAATCATTTTTTACTTTTGGTGGGAACCTCATTGTCGTAACAAAAAAGCACTTAGGTAGTTTTTACTACCTAAGTGCTTTTTTCTCAATACTATTGAAATAGGATGTTTCGAATATTTTATGTGAAATTTAGATTATAAATTGACAGTCTCACTAAAAATTGTTAACATGAATATAGTTCTAATCAAGCTGGTGTAGCTCAGGGGTAGAGCAACTGATTTGTAATCAGTCGGTCGGCGGTTCAAATCCGTTCACCAGCTTAAGTTATACCTAAAGGGTCGATGTCCGAGTGGTTAAAGGAGACGGATTGTAAATCCGTTGCGTCAAGCTACGTTGGTTCAAATCCAACTCGGCCCAATTTTATATTTTAATTTATAGGTCTAGCAGGAATCGAACCTGCATTAGAAACTTAGAAGGTTCCTGTCCTAATCCGTTAGACGATAGACCCTAAAACTACCAATATAAAACGATCATGGCAGTTAATTCGTTTAATTTCCCAAAGTGAAACGCACAAAGCGGGCTATTTTAATGTTTTCACCAAATAGGCTTACTTTTTCTTTAATAAAATTACCTACAGTTAACTTCGAATCTTTTATAAACTCTTGTTCCAATAAAACTTTTGTTTTTAAAGTTTTGTTTACTCGACCTGCAATTATCTTATTTTTAATTTCTTTTGGTTTATTTATTAAATCCTTTTTTAAACTTTCAAAAGTCCACTCTTTTTGTTTCAAGTCTTCTGAAATATCTTCCATTGAAATTAGTTCAACATTTGGGCAAGCTGCAATTTGCATCCCTAATGTTTTTACAAAATTTTTAAATTCTGGCTTGCGCGCTACAAAATCTGTTTCGCAATTTACTTCTAATAAAATACCTAATTTATTTCCAGTATGAACATAAGCTTCTATTACCCCTTCATTTGTAACACGTGATGCTTTTTTATCAGCAATAGCTTCACCTTTTAAACGTAGACTTTCAATTGCTTTGTTAAAATCACCATTATTTTCGATTAAAGCTTTTTTACAGTTCATCATACCGGCACCAGTTTTATCCCTTAACTCTTTCACGAATTTTGCACTAATAGTCATAAAAATTTAATCTTTTTTTAATTTTTGATAATTTTGTTGTCCAATACGAATGTTTTCAGTTAATGATTGCAAAATTAATTTGATTGACCGTATAGCATCATCATTTCCAGGGATTGGTACATCAGCTAAATCAGGATCACAGTTTGTATCTAAGATTGAGACAATAGGAATCCCTAAAATACGAGATTCTTTTATTGCCGTTATCTCACGTTTCTGATCAACAACAATTACAACACCAGGGAGTTGAGTCATTCCTTTAACACCATTTAAATGTTTTCTTAATTTACCTAATTCTTTCTTACGTGTAGATGCTTCTTTTTTAGGGAGTAATTCAAAAACCCCGTCAGCTTCTTGTTCTTCAAGTTTATTTAAATATTTGAGGCGGGTTCGTAATGTAGTCCAGTTTGTAAGCATTCCACCTAACCAACGATGATTTACATAAAAGGAGTCACTTTTTATTGCCTCTTGAGCAATAAGAGTGGTTGCTTGTCGTTTTGTACCAACAAATAAAAACGTTTTACCTTGTTCAGCCGCCATTTTTACGTATGTGTTCGCTTCTTTTAAACATTGCGCTGATTGAACTAAGTCTAAAATATGAATATTATTTTTTTCTGTATATATGTATGGAAACATTTTAGGGTTCCATCGGTACGCTTTGTGACCTAAATGAACACCTGCTTCTAATAGTTGGGCTAAATTAATTTCAGCCATATTTTTTCAAATCCTTTTCAATTAAGAATAAAAAGTTATGTCACTTAGAATATAACATATGAAGTTAAAATGGTCTATATCCAATACATAGATTTTAAAGAAAAAACCTAAGTATTTTGAATAATAGAACTTTACCATAAACCAACTGAAATAGCCCTACCAGTAGGTGAACAAGTAATGATTTTTAATCGAATACCGTTTCAAATATACGCTAAAACCATAAAAAGGATTAACATCGGGTGGGGCGTATTCAATCAAACGATTATTAACAATCACTTGAATTTCTAGTAGTACTTTAAATTAATTGTAAATTTTACCCAGAACAAAAAACTAATTGAAAAAGAACATAGTTAGGCAAATTTTTTATTAACAAATTAAATTATATTTTAAAGGCGAGGGTGGGATTCGAACCCACGGAATCTGTAAAGATTCTTCTGATTTCAAATCAGACGCAATCGACCAACTCTACCACCTCGCCAAAAGATTAGTTAAAAATTAACTGGTTTAAAAGAAATTATTAGTGCAAACTACTATAAACTTTTTTACACTGTCTCGTCCACCGTAAGAAAATAATACTAAATTTAAAAAAATAAAATGAAGACTAACTTTCAAACATTTTTTTAACCGAAAATTTTATCATAATCAAGTTTGGATTTTTTTCTATCGAAGAATTAGAAATTATCTTACAAACATATCAAATTTCCTAGCGGAGAATGGATTTGAACCAATGACCTTCGGGTTATGAGCCCAACGAGCTACCAGACTGCTCTACTCCGCGCTACAAAAAGATTATATAATTAAATTTCAATTTTGTCCAGAATTTTTTATTTATTTATATCGTGGTACACTCGCTGATATGAATAGTAACATCTCAGTACCTAAAATTATTGAAAAACTAAATAATTATAATATAATTGACTGTATATAAGCTCTTTAACCTGATATAATAAATGACGGGTATGGCAAATAAAAAAATATTTTAGAATTAGTACGACGTCCATTAAGAATAATGAAAAAACTTGAGTGTAGCACCTAGAATACAAAGTTTTAATTAAAGGTATAAGATTAATATGAAAAGAAGAAAATATGAAATGATAATTCTTCTCAACGAAGAATTTAACAACAATGAGTTAAAAACGTGGTCTTTGAACTTTGCTAAAGAATTACAAAAGCTGGATGGAGTTGAGATTTCAGTAATTTCATGCGGCAAAAAACCATTAGTATACCCAATTTTAGAGCACATTATCGGGAATTTGGTTGTAATCAAAGTTAGTATATTTTCAGAAAATATTCAAATTTTTCAAAATAAATTAAAGCTTGACGAAAATGTCATACGTTCATACGTTTTAAAACTAAAATAATTAAACCTAATTTTTTTAATTATTGAAATACAATCAAATATTTGATATTATGTATTGGTAAAAACATCTTACCAATACAACATTTCCTCAGTAGCTCAGCGGTAGAGCTATCGGCTGTTAACCGATCGGTCGTAGGTTCAAATCCTACCTGGGGAGTTAGTCTTCTTTTCCAACATGCAACCGCGCTGCATCACTTATAATCGGTAATTTAACATATCGATTTGCTAATGCAAAAAACATAGAATAGAAAATTAGAGAAAAATTAACAATAATAATACTGTTAGCTAAATTTTCTGTAAATAGTTTTACTCCTTGGTTTAGTGTTAAAAATTGAACTAATTCGACATAGAAATATGTTAATGGTACTTGTAGAATCATAATTAATATTGCATGCATCACGTTGTAACGAATAAAATAAGGAATATTATATTTTTTGCCTGAACGAATGATCAAGAAGTAAATTGCAAAAAAGACAATAAATGATCCATAAGATGATAAGGTTTTTCCTAATTCTGTAAAAAGATTTGAATCTACTGTTATTTTAATTCTTGAGTCACTAGCATCAATTAAATTATAATCAATATATTTTGGAAGTAACCAGCGTAGTAATGGTATTTGATCCAACGCGTCATCATAATAGTTTATATTTTCATAAATAGGCAATAAATAACCGCATGAAGCAAAAAATGTTATTACTGAACTTGATAAAGCGGTAAAAAAAGTATATGAAGAATTGGTTATTGCTGTAAAAATAAATCGTAACAAAGATATTAAAAAGAGTAAAAGAACTATTTTTTCCATTTTTTATTTTAAAATTAATATAAGTATTCCTATTATAGAATAAATAATGGTACAAGAGAAGTCGTATTCAATATTTTTCTAAATATTGAATAAATGATATACTCATTTTATTAAATGAATTTGAGTTTTAGTATAAGATGAATAAAAAATTATTAAAAAATAATAAAGTATTTCAAAAGTATAGTGATACTATCTCCCAAATAAATAGTTTAGAATCCAGTTTTATAAATTTGTCTGATGATGAGTTACGTAATACAACTTTGAAATTGAAAAAACAATATCTTGAGGAACAAAATTTAAAAAATATTTTACCTCAAGCATTTGCGTGTACACGAGAAGCTGGACGACGAATATTAGGGTTAAGACATTTTGATGTTCAACTACTTGGTGGCTTAATACTAAATGAAGGAAAAATTGCTGAAATGAGAACCGGAGAAGGTAAAACTCTTGTTTCAACATTACCTGGTTACTTAAATGCTTTAACAGAAAAGGGTGTTCATCTCGTTACAGTTAATGATTATTTAGCAAACCGTGATCAACTATGGATGGGACAAATTCACCGTTCATTAGGATTAAACGTTGGTTTAGTCAAAGAAAATATGGATTCAAAAAAGCGTAAACTAAATTACAACGCAGACCTTACATACATTACAAATAGTGAATTAGGTTTCGATTATTTACGCGATAACATGGTTTTTGATATTGATGACATAGTTCAACGGCCTTTTAATTATTGCATCGTTGATGAAATAGATTCCATTTTGATAGATGAAGCTCGTACACCATTAATAATTTCTGGTGAAGCTAAATTAAATGTTAACAAATATATTATTGCTCAAGAGATTATAAAGTATCTAGAAGTTAATCGCCATTTTGAAATAGATGAAAAAGCACGCAACATTATTTTAACAGAAGACGGAACTTTTCAAATCGAAAAATTGTTAAATGTTCCGGATCTTTATAATAAAAAAGACCCCTGGATTCCTTTTGTGATAAATGCTTTAAAGGGTGCTACTTTATTTTTAAAAGATATTCATTATATTGTAAAAAATAATGAAATAATAATTGTCGATGAATTTACTGGGCGAATTATGCCTGGTCGGCGCTGGAGTGATGGTCTACACCAAGCAATTGAAGTAAAGGAAAATGTTCCAATCCGTTCTGGTAACCAAACCCTAGCATCAATAACGTATCAAAATTTTTTTTCATTATACCCAAAACTATCCGGTATGACAGGTACGGCAAAAAGTGCTACAACTGAATTTGAAAAAATCTATAACATATCAGTTCTTGAAGTACCAACTGCAAAACAAAGTATACGGAAAGACCTACCAGATCTTATTTATAAAGATGAATTATCAAAATGGAAGGCAATTGCTAAAGAATGCTTTGAAATTAATAAAATAGGTCAACCAATTTTAATAGGAACAACTAGTGTGGAAAAATCTGAAATATTATCTGATTTATTAACCGACTATCAATTGTCCCATAAAATTTTAAATGCTAAGCCTGAAAATGTTAAAAAAGAATCAGAAATTATCGCCCAAGCAGGCGAGCTTTCAGCTATAACGATTGCTACTAATATGGCTGGAAGAGGTACTGATATTATTTTAGGTGGAAATCTAAAGTTTAAAATCAAAAAAGAGCTTTATGAGTATTTAACTTGTCTACAACAAAAGAAGAAAAAATTTTATTCAAAAACAACAATCACCGAACTTATTAACAAACATCACAGTGAAATTGTTTTGCCTATCAACAATTTAATTAATGATTTAAACTTTCTAACATTAAAATCTACGAAATTATTAAAAATTATAAATGAACTTGAACAAAAATCAATTTCGAATATTCCTTATATAAAAAATATTCAACAAATTTTTAATTTTATATATATAAAATTAAAAACGAACCAAGAAATAAATAATAAAAAAATTAAAAAATTTGGCGGATTATATGTAATTGGTACAGAGCGCCACGAATCACGACGTATTGATGATCAATTGCGCGGACGTTGTGGAAGACAAGGCGATCCTGGGTTATCCAGATTTTTCTTAAGTTTAGACGATAAAGTTCTTCGAATATATGGAAGAGATTCCCTAAAAAATCTAATGGAAAATCAATTAATTAATGATACACCTTTAGAATCTCCTATGCTTACAAAAAGCCTGGATATTTCTCAAAAAAACATAGAAAATCGTAATTATGATGCCCGAAAATATTTATTTGATTATGATGATGTCTTGAATAAACAAAGACAAATAATTTTTTATGAACGTAGAACAATTTTAGAAAATACTTCTATTCGCAAAATAATTTTAGCTTTTGGTAACCAAATTATTAAAGATATTATAGAAGAAATTGATTTAGTGAATATAAGAACATTAAACACTACTTTAGAACGATTGTTTGGAACTAATTTAAATTTAAAGTATTTTCTAAGTAAAAAAAATAATTTTACAAAACTGGAAATTGAAGAATATTTACGTCAACAATTTTGGTTAACATACGAATTAAAAGAAGCTGAAATTGAAACTGTTGAAGTTGGTTTGATAAGAGAAATTGAAAAAACCACTGTTTTAAAATATGTTGACATTTTATGGCAAGAACATCTAAAAAACATGAGTTTATTACGGGATGCTGTTGGATGGAGAGGTTACGGACAACGAAACCCATTATTCGAATACAAAGATGAATCCTATTCACTCTTTTTATATTTAATAAAATTAATTCGACAATTAGCTATTTACGAACTTTTACACATAAAGCCAATCTAAGTATTTCTTTTTTTAGTTTTCTGGTATTATATAGTTAAATTAATTAGTTTATTTATTATGACAAAACGTACTTTATCTAATAAAGGTCGAGTTTCGGTACTACGAGTTTCAGGTTTTCGATCTAGAATGTCTACACCACAGGGTAAAAAAATTATTAAAAATAGGCGTAAAAAAGGCCGACATGGTCTCGCGATTAAAGGTTAGCTTTAAGGTTTTTACATGTAGTAAATTTTTTTATACTAAATTTTAAATTGATGAATATATAAAGTATGCATTAAAAAATTACAAACACGAGCCATTATAGGGCAGCTTCACAATAACCAAAATATATTTATCAAAAAGACTAATTATTGAAGATTATAAGAAAATTTGCTATTAACCTTTTTCGTAATGAACTAGTTAATGTAAAAGTATACCCAAAAATAAAGTACTGTTCTAGAATACTTGACACTTCTGGAAGTTATTGGTTACTATTGAGATATATAGATTAACAAACAATAATTATGAAATATGCTATTATAGAAGTAAGTGGTAGACAAGTTTGGGTTGAACCTGGACGATATTACGATTTAAATAAAATATCTACTGAAAAAGGTACGAATATTATCTTTAATCGCGTACTATTCGCTAACGATACAAATAGAATGTTTATAGGAAAACCCTATTTAGATAATGTTCAAATAACGGGAACTGTTTTAGAACATCGTAAAGGACCAAAGACAATAGTATATAAAATGCGTCCTAAGAAAAAAACTAGAAAAAAACAGGGTTATCGGCAGGAATTAACAAGAGTTCTAGTCAATGAAATAATTTTTGAAAAGGTATAATTATGTAGATGAAAATAACTACAAAGAGCGCGACTCTTTCATTATACTCTATCGATGTCTTAATAATATGTTAGACATTTTGTTACTTGATAAATTTTCTATAAAATAGTTTTAAAAAGGAATAGTATGGCTCATAAAAAGGGTGCTGGTAGTACTAAAAATGGTCGGGATTCAGTCGGAAAACGATTAGGTGTTAAAAAATATGGTGGTCAAAAAGTTCTTGCGGGAAACATCTTAGTGCGTCAGCGAGGAATGACTATTAAGCCTGGTACAAATGTATCATTTGGTAAAGATTTCACTCTGTATGCGTTGGCTGATGGTATAGTGAAATTTGATAATAAAGACCGTCAACACAAACGGGTAAATGTACTTTAAAAACGGTAAACTAAATCCAGTTTACCGTTTTTTTTTTTTTACGGATAGAGAGACTTGAACTCTCACAACATAAGTTACTGGAACCTAAACCCAGCGCGTCTACCAATTCCGCCACATCCGCAAAAAAAGATTAAATTTATAAACTAATTTAAATTTAATCACTATCTTCGTTTAAATTATAAATAAAACTTGTTGTTTTACCTTTTGATATTGATTTAGCTAAAGAAATTGCTTTTTCTGCTTGTCGTTTTGCTTTATTTTTCCAAGTTGCTTTACGACTATCTTTCTTTGCCTTTGATGTTCGCTTTTTAGGAACTGCCATAATTTATTTCTAATTAATTCATACACCTAGCTTAACATATTTTTGAAAATAAAAAAATAAAAAGACGACATTCTTTATTTCATTATTTTCAATTACATATATTTACTACTTTAATTAGCATAAAATTTGTTGAATAGCTAAATGTTCGTTATTAAATAAAACGCAACTGTTAAAAGTGTTCAAACCATGTAATCCTTTTTTAATTCTATAAAATACTTAGATTTTTCCATTTTCATATTTAACCTTGGCATTGAGCTATCTTCCCAGGAAATTACTCTCCAAGTATTGTTGCCGCTATAATGTTTCACCACTGAGTTCGAGATGGGTCAGTGTGGTTCCATTATGCTAAAAACACCAAGGTAAGAAACCATACATGTAAAATTTACATGTATGGTTTACAAATTCAAGTCCTCGATCTGTTAGGACATTTTAGCGCATACATTACTGTACTTATACTTAATGCCTATTAAACGGCTAGTCTTGCCGTGACCTTACTCATAAAATATGATGAGAACACTCATCTTGAGGTGGGCTTCCCACTTAGATGCTTTCAGCGGTTATCCACTCCATACTTAGCTACCCAGCGTTTACCGTTGGCACGATAACTGGTACACCATTGGTATGGCCTTCTCGGTCCTCTCGTACTAAAGAAGGCTCCTCTCAATATTCTAGCGCCTACACCGGATACGGACCGAACTGTCTCACGACGTTCTGAACCCAGCTCGCGTACCGCTTTCATGGGCGAACAGCCCAACCCTTGGGACGTACTACCGCCCCAGGATGCGATGAGCCGACATCGAGGTGCCAAACCTCCCCGTCGATGTGAACTCTTGGGGGAGATCAGCCTGTTATCCCTAGAGTAACTTTTATCCGTTGAGTGACGGCCTTTCCACTCAGTACCGTCAGATCACTAAGACCGACTTTCGTCCCTGCTCGACTTGTAGGTCTCACAGTCAAGCTTCCTTATGCCTTTACACTCTAAGATCGATTTCTGACCGATCTGAGGAAACCTTTGTACGCCTCCGTTACCTTTTAGGAGGCGACCGCCCCAGTCAAACTGCCCGCCTGAAACTGTCTTTTGACCAGATAATGGTACAAAGTTAGAAATCTAACATTACAAGAGTGGTATCTCACTGATAGCTCAAACATTCCCGTAAGAATATCTTCAAAGCCTCCCACCTATACTGCGCAAATAAAGTCTAATTTCAATTTCAAGTTACAGTAAAGCTTCATAGGGTCTTTCTGTCCTGGTGCAGGTAGTCCGCATCTTCACAGACAAGTCTATTTCACCGAGCCTCTCTCCGAGACAGTACCCAAATCATTACGCCTTTCGTGCGGGTCGGAACTTACCCGACAAGGAATTTCGCTACCTTAGGACCGTTATAGTTACGGCCGCCGTTCACCAGGGCTTCAGTTATCAGCTTCGTCGAAACTAACCAACTTCTTTAACCTTCTGGCACTGGGCAGGCGTCAGCCCCCATACATCGTCTTACGACTTAGCGGAGACCTGTGTTTTTGATAAACAGTTGCTTGGGCCTTGTTATTGCAACCTTATAAATAAGGCACTCCTTCTCCCGAAGTTACGGAGTTATTTTGCCGAGTTCCTTAGAGAGAGTTATCTCGCGCCCCTTAGTATACTCTACCTACCCACCTGTGTCGGTTATGGTACAGGCATCTTTTATTTATGACAGTGCGAGCTTTTCTTGGAAGTATGACATACACTACTTCAATACCGTAGTATTTCCTATTCACGTCTCAACTCAAAGTATTTTCACCACTTATCAACATCTTGAACGTTTAAACCGGTAACCAACATCCGGCTAGCTTAGCCTTCTCCGTCCCTCGTTGCCAATAAAAGATGGTACGGGAATATTCACCAGTTATCCATCGACTACGCTTTTCAACCTCGCCTTAGGCCCTGACTTACCCTCCGCGGACGAACCTTCCGGAGGAAACCTTGGGTTTTCGGGGTATAGGATTCTCACCTATATTTTCGTTACTCAAGCCGACATTCTCACTTCTGCTTCGTCCACATCCATTTACATTAATGCTTCAACCTAAAACAGAACGCTCCCCTACCGATACTTACATATCTCACAGTTTCGGCAAATTGCTTAGTCCCGTTCATTTTTGGTGCAGGTTTACTCGATCAGTGAGCTATTACGCATTCTTT
>JACLAD010014007.1_pt1:0-22500 | contig 49633 bp, 49 predicted proteins | sample 8027901 | NCBI WGS metagenome assembly JACLAD01 (sample SAMN15725071, study PRJNA655200) | protist metagenome | isolation source: fluorescence activated cell sorting (FACS) single amplified genomes of... | place: Spain: Blaines Bay Microbial Observatory, Mediterranean Sea | collected... | reverse complement strand
TTCTTTATTGTTATGAAGGAAAATAATTGATTTATATATTTCTTGGTGGTTTTTGAAATAAAATGCTTCAATTTCTATAGTCTGAAGTGCCTGTTCAACTGCACCACTGTTAAAAAGAAGATTTCCCAAAATAATTTTTTCTGCTAAAAAATTATGTGGAAGATATTTATCAACTTTTAATTGATCATTATTCATTATTAAAATTCTTAAACCTTGTTTATCTCTAATTAATTTATTGCTTTTTTTACATATTCATTATAACATAGTTTAAACGTCCTTAGTTCAGTTGGTAGAACGTTAGTCTCCAAAATTAAATGTCGAGGGTTCAAGTCCTTCAGGGCGTGTTTCCCTTAGAAAAAGGGGTTTTAAAATTATTGAAAAATGTTTTATAGTACCATTCATTATGGCAAAAAAAGTTACTGCATTAATTAAATTAGCTTTACCTGCAGGTAAAGCGACACCTGCACCTCCTGTTGGACCTGCTTTGGGACAGCATGGTCTTAATATTGCTGCATTTTGCAAAGAATATAATGCTCAAACTGGTGATAAAACTGGCTTAGTTATTCCCGTTGAAATTACAGTTTTTATTGATAGAAGTTACACTTTTATTTTAAAAACACCACCTGCTTCTATTTTATTAAGTAAAGCAGCCAATATTAAAAAAGGTTCTGCACAACCGAATAGCGTTGTTGTTGGTTCAATCACAAAAACGCAGTTAAAAGAAATTGCAAATATTAAATTACCTGATTTAAATACTAATAAAATTAGTAGTGCAATGAAAATTGTAGAAGGAACAGCAAAAAATATGGGTATTTCAATTTTAAATTAAAAAATAATCATATGCAAAAAATATCACATCGTCATACAGCAAACAAAAAACTGATTCGTAAAGAATTATACACAGTTGATGAAGCTATTAAATTATTAAAATTGACAGCTAACGCTAAATTTATTGAAACAACTGAGTTACATGCTAATTTGAATGTTGACCCCAAATATGCTGACCAACAATTACGAGCAACAGTAACATTACCACATGGAACTGGAAAAAATGCTAGAATCGCCGCATTCGTTTCTGACGATCAATTTGAAGACGCACAACAAGCAGGGGCTGATATAGTCGGTAATGAAGAATTATTAGAAGATATCAGGAACGGAATTATAAATTTTGATTTGTTAATTTCGACTCCTGAAATGATGCCGAATTTAGCAAAACTTGGACGAATTTTAGGGCCAAAAGGTCTTATGCCATCTCCAAAAGCTGGTACTGTTAGCATAAATTTAACTCAAACATTAAATGATTTTAAAAAAGGTAAGTTTGAGTATAAATCAGATAAAACAGGAATTGTTCATATCAGTTTTGGGAAAACAAATTTTAATAGTATTCAATTAAAAGAAAATTTAGTAACACTACAAAAATCTATTGTACAAAATCGTCCACCAGGAGTAAAAAGAAAATATTTTAACACTTTATACGTTTGTAATAGTATGGGACCTTCAATACAATTAGATTTAACAGATTTTGAATAAAAAATTAAGGATATAAAAATGTCAGAAAGAATTGATGGAATTGTAGACCAATTAAAAACATTAACACTATTAGAAGCTTCAGAATTAGTAACAAAAATTGAGGAAACATTCGGTGTTGATGCTTCTACAGCAGTCGGAGGAGTTGTTGTGACATCACCACCTTTAGATGGAGATGATGCAGACGCCGCAGAAAAAACAGAATTCAATCTAATGTTAGATGAAGTACCTGCTGATAAGAAAATTGCTATTTTGAAAGTTGTTCGAACGTTAACAGGTTTAGGATTAAAAGAAGCAAAAGAATTAGTTGAATCTGCTCCTAAATTAATACAAGAAAATATGAATAAACAAGCAGCTGAAGATGCGAAAAAACAAATCGAAGAAGCCGGTGGTAAAGTTTCATTAACATAATTAAAATGATTAAAAAAGTCTCACTTTTAGAAAATTAAGAGTGAGACTTTTTCAATAAATTTGCAACTGTTTTTGTAGGTTGGACGCCTTTGTTTAACCAGCTTTTTATTTTATCGTTGTCGAATTTAAAAGCTTTTGTGATTGGATTGTAGTACCCAACCTCTTCAATCGAACGACCATCACGACGTGTTGAGTTTGGCATAATTACTAAACGGTAAGCAGGTTGTTTTTTACGACCAACCCGTTTTAAGCGAAGTTTTAACATATTAATTTAAAAAAATTTAAAATTGTACTTCATTAACAATCTCTATAAGACATTGTATCCATAATATCGCTAAAATTGGTGAAACATCAACCCCAAAAATAGACGGAATTAACCCTCTAAATAAACGTAAATAAGGATCCGTAAATCTTGCTAATAAATAAAAAGGTTGAACAAATGGGTTAAAGTTTGGAAACCACGTCATTGTTAATCTTAATGTGATTAATAGGTTATACCATTTAAAAAACATTAACGCTGAATCTTGTAATATGGTAAGCGTTTGACTTAATAAAGAATCAACACCCATTGTAGAAATATCCTCCTGTTATACAGTGATTGTTATTAATTAATTGATCACTTCCAAGTCTAACCATAAAAACAAAAAATAACAACATATAAAAAAGGAAATAATTTCAAATTCTTTTTTTTATCCGTTTTTATAGATAGACAATTTTTAGTTTAAAGCGTTATACTAAAGTGTAAGATATTAGTGCGCTACTATATAAATATGAATAAACAAAAATATATTGATCAATTACAACAACAATATACGACAAAAGACTTACCAAAAATTCGAGTAGGTGACGGAATTAAAGTTGGTGTTAAAATTATTGAAGGTTCTAAAGAACGTATCCAATCATATGAAGGAACAGTTATTGCTAAAAAAAATAATGCAATTAATAGTACAATAACAGTTCGTAAAATCTTTCAAGGGATTGGGGTTGAACGAATTTTTTTAATTCATTCACCAAAAATTAATTCTATTCAAATATTACGTTCATCACGGGTACGTCGTTCAAAACTATATTACTTACGTAACCGACAAGGAAAAGCAACGAGATTAAAACAACGTTTTAATTAAAAAAAAATACAAATATAATTTATATGTGTATTTTTCTCTAATAATGTATTATTTTATTGTGAGGCTATAATAGAATTTATTTCTATTTTCAGATTTTTAATATCTAAGAAAGGTTAAGTATGACCAATTATAAAATTCATTTAATAAGTGAAGAACATGGTATTGATGTAACAATTGATTGTCCTGATGATCAATTTGTTTTGGATGCTGCAGAAGAACAGGGTATTGAATTACCATATTCTTGCCGTGCGGGTGCATGTTCAACCTGTGCGGGAAAAGTAAAAAGTGGTACAGTTGATCAATCTGAGCAATCATTTTTGGATGAGGATCAAATGGGTGCAGGCTTTGCTTTAACATGTGTTACATACCCAACATCAGACTGTGAAATTTTAGTTCATGAAGAAGATGCTTTATATTAATTTTTAAACAAAAAGATCTTAGGATGGCATCATCCTAAGATCTTTTTGTTTAAAAATTAATATAAAGCATGTACTGTTTCAAAGTGTTTTTTTTTTAATAGATTAATTTTTCATTAATAATAAAATTCCCGCTGCAGAGAAATATAGAACTAAAATTGCTACTGAAAGTATTAATTGTGTTAAAGGATCTGTCGAAGGAGTTAATACAGCTCCTATAATTGTTGATGCTAATACTACATAGCGCCATGAATTGAGCATTTGATTAGCAGTAACTATTTTTAATAACCCTAAAATTAGTTGAATTATTGGAATTTGAAAAGCAATACCGGTGCTATAAAATAGAGCTAAAATAAATTCAAAATATTGATCAAAAGACCAAAAGGGTTCTATTACGTCGTCACTATAATTTAAAAAGAAATTTAATGCTGCAGGTATTAATACAAAATATGAAAAAATTAAACCAATTATAAATAAAGTTAATGAACTTAGTAATAATGGTAAGATAATTTTTTTTTCATTTAAGGTTAATCCTGGTAATAAGAATAAGATAATTTGTCCCAGTATGAGTGGACTACTAAAAAGTGACCCAGTATAAAATGCAATTTTTAATGTTGAAATAAAATATTCCCCAGGAGCGGCTTGAAAAAATTTTACATCATTTACAGGAAATTCTAATATTTTCACCAAAAACTTTACTTTAAAAAAAGAAATTGTTATTAAAAACAAAATAATCCAAAAAACTAGAAAAGTACGTTGTCTCAACTCTTCGAAGTGTTCTGCAAATGGTAATTCTAGGGGCAATTTCAAATTATTTTTAAATTTAAAATCTGAATTTTCTATCATAAATAGAGTACAAAAAAATATTTCTTTTAATTAATTCTGAAATATATAACTAGATTATAAAGTAAAAACTAACAGAAAAAGATCCAATGCTTTAAGAAAAGTTCTTAGAGAGAATTCTTCTCTAAAAACTTATAATCAATCACGATAGGAAAGTTATTGCTTGAATTCGTGCTGAAGCTTTTTTTAAATTTTGTGATGCTTCGATTTTTTCACGGTTTGTTTTAGCATTTTCCATAGCAACTGTTGCTTTTTCTAATGCAATTGTTACCTCGCTTAAATTTAGGTCAGTTGCTTCTTCGACACCATTTACTAATATTGTTATTTGGTCTTGATCAACTTCTGCAAACCCTCCAAAAAGAATCATTGGTGTCCATTTTTGGTTAGTTTTTATTCGAAGGATACCAATATCTAAAGCTGTTATTAGGGGAGCATGACCATTTAAAATACCTAATTGACCTGTTATACTTGGTAGAATAATTTCTTCAGCTGTTGTTGTACAAACTACACGGTCAGGTGTAATCACGCGAATATTTAAAGTCATTTTTTCATCGACTCCTTTATTTTAAAGCGTCTGCTTTAACAATTGCCTCATCAATATCACCGACAAGATAAAAAGCTTGTTCTGGTAACTCATCTAATTCACCACTTAGAATCATTTTAAAACCTTTTATCGTTTGTTCGAGACTTACATATTTTCCGGGTGAACCTGTAAAAATTTCGGCTACAAAGAATGGTTGTGATAAGAAGCGTTCAACTTTACGGGCACGTGCAACAACTAATCGATCTTCTTCTGATAATTCGTCTAAGCCTAGAATTGCAATAATATCCTGTAACTCTTTATAACGTTGCAATGTTTCCTTTACGATTTCTGCAATTTCGTAATGTTCAGGTGTTACAATACTCGGTTGTAACATTGTTGATGTTGAATCTAGGGGATCTACAGCAGGATATATTCCTTTAGCAGCTAGATTTCGTGATAACACCGTTGTGGTATCTAAATGAGCAAAAGTTGTTGCCGGAGCTGGATCTGTTAAATCATCTGCCGGTACATAAACTGCTTGGATAGATGTAATTGAACCTTGGGTTGTTGAAGTGATACGTTCTTGTAAAGCTCCCATTTCAGTAGCTAACGTTGGTTGGTAACCGACGGCAGAGGGCATCCGACCTAATAAAGCTGACACTTCTGAACCGGCTTGTGTAAAGCGGAATATATTATCAATAAATAATAAAACATCCTGTTTAGTTACGTCTCTGAAGTACTCAGCCATTGTTAAAGCTGTTAACCCAACACGCATTCGAGCTCCCGGTGGTTCATTCATTTGACCGTACACTAATGCAACTTTTGAGTCTACAAATTTTTTTTCGTTGATTACCCCAGATTCTTTCATTTCTTGATATAAATCATTTCCTTCACGAGTACGCTCACCTACACCACCGAAAACTGAAACACCACCATGTGCTTTAGCAATATTATTAATTAGTTCCATAATGAGTACTGTTTTACCAACGCCAGCACCACCAAATAAACCAATTTTTCCACCACGTCGATAAGGTGCTAGTAAATCAATAACTTTAATGCCAGTTTCAAAAATCGAAGGTTTAGTTTCTAATTCTATGAATGCTGGTGGATCTCGATGGATGGGTAAAGTTTCCTTACAATCGAGGTCACCTTGGTTGTCCACAGTTTCTCCGGTAACGTTAAAAATACGACCTAGTGTTGGTATACCCACTGGTACAGAAATTGGACCACCAAGATCTTCGACTTCAGCCCCTCGTGTCAACCCATCAGTGGATCGCATCGAAACAGCACGAACTTTATTACCCCCAAGTAGTTGCTGGACCTCCGCAATATTTACACCATCTTTCATTTCAATCCTAATGGCATTATAGATTGCAGGTAATTTTCCGTCTGGAAATTCAATATCAATTACTGGTCCAATAATTTGGCGAATATAACCTTTATTTACAATAGTTTCTAACATTTTTATAAATACATCATGTTTATTAATCCGAATTTAACGAAACAAATGGTAAAAATCCTAAAAATCTTGCTCTTTTTATAGCTTTTGTAATTTGTCGTTGTTGCTGAACAGTTAAACCTGTTACACGACGCGGTAATATCTTACCTTGTTTAGTAATAAAATTTTTTAACAGATCAACATCTTTATAATCCATTTTTTTATCAAACTCTACAAAATTTACATTATTTTTTTGCATAAATTATTTTATTTCTTTATGAATTGTCGATCCGTTACAATGTGGACAATACTTTTTCAACTCGATACGATCAGGGGTATTTCGACGGTTTTTTTGGGTTAGATAACGTGAAACCCCAGAGGAACGCTTATTCGAATTGGAGCGACATGTGGTACATTCTAAAGTAATTAGAACTCGACTTCCTTTGTTTTTTGGCATTTAAATAATAAAAAGAAAAATTATACAAATCAATTCTCTTTTATTTTCAATTATTTTGCAAGGTATAATTTTCTTACTATTTACCATTTATAAGAATAAACACTAGGCTAAAAAATATTATTATTATATTATGTTGTCTATGTACTCTATAATTGATTTATTAATTAAAAAATATTATGGCTAATAGCAGATCGGCTAAAAAAAGAATTAAAATAAATAATCGAAATCGATTAGAAAACAGACGTTACAAAGGTGCTGTCAAAAGTAGCATAAAATCATATCTTGATGCATTAAAAATGTATCAAAGTGATCAAACAAATGAAAATAAAATAAAAGTTCAAAGTTTTTTAAATACAGCTTATAGTTACATTGATAAAGCGACAAAGAAAAATATACTTCATAAGAATAAAGCAGCTCGTAAAAAATCACAATTAGCTCATTATTTTGCAACAGTTTAGGGTTTAAATCTAAACCCTAAACCACATAACTTAAATTTTTTAGTACCCTAACTATTTCTATATTAAAGATCAATATTCGAAATGTATAATCAAAAAACATACGTTACAACTCTCCCTGATTTTATCCAAATTCAAAAAATAAGTTTTTCTTGGTTTATTGCCCAAGGTCTAAGTGAAGAGTTAAATAATTTTTCATCGATTTTAGATTTTACAGGGAATATTGAAGTTTGTATTTTCGGTAGTGCATATAAATTAAAGAAACCAAAATACAGTGAGTTTGAATCAAAACAACGTGATAGTACTTATTCAGCTAGAATTTATGTTCCTATAAAAATTTGTGATAAAGATTCAAAAACCATAAGCCCATACAAAAAAGTGTTTATAGGTACATTGCCTTTAATGACAAACAAAGCAACATTTATTATCAATGGTTGTGAACGAATTATTATCAGTCAAATAATTCGAAGTCCTGGTCTTTATTTCAAAAAATTGAAAAATAAAGGTATATATGGGGCCACCCTAATTTCAAACCGTGGTTCTTGGTTACATTTTGAACCTGGAATTGACGAAGATATTAAAAATGAATTCAATCTAAAACTTAAAAATATTACTATAAGAATAGACAAAACAACAAGAATAACGGCAACAAAGTTGTTTCAAGATATGGGTTTAACACCGAATCAAATTCGCCAAATTGTTAAGTACCCAAATTATTATGAAGAGGTTTTAAACTTTTTAGAAATTGAAGACTCTAAATTGAGTGAGAAACATACAAATAAAGAAATAGCTTCCGAAACAAGTGTTGTTTTTAAAAAAGTCTTTGAGCAAGGGTATTACGATATCGGTAAAATCGGACGCTTAAAAATAAATAAGAAATTAAATTTAAATATTTCTGAAAATATACATTCAATTACATACGAAGATATCTTTAGTACTTTAGATGCTTTAATCACTGTGAATTTAAACAATGGCCCTATAGATGATATTGACCATTTACAAAATAGAAAAGTACGTTCTGTCGGTGAATTATTACAAAACCAAATGCGTACTGGTTTAACTCGTTTAGAACGAACAGTAAAAGAACGAATGACGTCGTATGATCCGTTAACATTAAAACCCCTTGTTTTAATAAGTCCTAAACCTCTAATGGCAACTATGAAAGAATTTTTTGGTTCAAGTCAATTGTCGCAGTTTATGGACCAAACAAATCCTCTTTCAGCATTAACCCATAAGCGAAGAATTAGTGGATTAGGCCTTGGTGGTTTAAATCGTGACCGCATTAGTTTTGCTGTTCGAGATATTCATCCGAGTCACTACGGTAGAATTTGCCCAATCGAAACACCGGAAGGTCAAAATGCAGGTTTAATTGCCTCGTTAACCACTAGTGCTAGAGTTAATTCGTATGGCTTTTTAGAAACTCCGTTTTGGAAAGTTAGTAATGGAATTGTTTTAAAAACGAATTCACCTATCTACTTAACAGCTGATATAGAAGACAATTACAAAATTGCACCAGGTGATGTAAATGTTGATAAAGAAGGACGTATCATTAATTCTTCTATTCCAGTACGATACAAACAAACTTTTATTAGTGTTTCTCCTATAGATGTTGATTTTATAGCAATTTCATCAACTCAAGTTGTGTCAGCAGCGGCAGCATTAATTCCATTTTTCGAACACAATGATGCGAACAGAGCGTTAATGGGTTCAAACATGCAGCGTCAATCTGTCCCCCTATTGTTGCCACAAAAACCAATTGTAGGAACTGGTTTAGAGAACCAGGTTGTAGTTGATTCTGGAATGGCAGTTGTAGCTTTTCGAGCAGGTGTTGTCACGTTTGTGTCATCAACAAAAGTTATTGTTAGAGAAAGTAGAGGTTACGATACAACGTATGAATTACAAAAATATGACCGTTCAAACCAAGATACATGTATAAATAATAAACCTGTTGTTTGGGTTGGCGAAAAAGTTGAAGCTGGCCAAGTAATTGCTGATGGACCTGGAACGAATAATGGCGAATTATCTTTAGGACAAAATATAACTGTAGCTTATATGCCTTGGGAGGGGTACAATTTTGAAGATGCGATTTTAATAAATGAACGTTTAGTTTATGAAGATGTTTTTACTTCTATTCATATTGAAAAACATGATATTGAAGTACGCCAAACTAAAATAGGAGTTGAAGAAGTAACAAGAGATATACCGAATATCAGCGCCAATCTTATTAAAAATTTAGATAAAAATGGAATTATTAAAAAAGGTGCCTTCGTCAAATCGGGTGATATTCTTGTTGGAAAAGTAACACCTAAAGGTGAATCGGATCAATTACCAGAAGGTAAATTACTTCGTGCGATTTTTGGTGAAAAAGCTAAAGACGTAAAAGATACTTCGTTGAAAGTACCAAATGGTGAAAAAGGTCGAATTTTGGATATAAAAATATTTAACAAAGATAAGGGTGATCAGCTTCCTGCTGGAACCAATATGTTAATACGTATTTTTATAACGCAAATTAGAAAAATTCAAGTAGGGGATAAAATTGCAGGCCGTCACGGTAATAAAGGTATTATTTCAAAAATTTTACCGCGTCAAGACATGCCGTACCTGCCGGATGGAACACCTGTAGATGTTATTTTAAATCCACTAGGAGTACCTTCAAGAATGAATGTAGGTCAAATATACGAGTGCTTATTAGGTTTAGCGGGTCATAAATTAAATAAAAGATTTCAAATTTTACCTTTTGACGAAATGTTTGGTAAAGATACCTCTCGTATTTTAATCAATAAAAAATTACAAGAAGCGGCCTTAAAAAATAATGAGTCATGGATTTTTAACCCTCACGCACCTGGAAAAATTGTTTTAACTGATGGTCGAACAGGTGAACCAATTGAAAATCCAGTTACTGTAGGTAAAGCTTATATGTTAAAATTAGTCCATTTAGTTGATGATAAAATTCATGCTCGCTCAACTGGACCCTACTCTTTAGTAACTCAGCAACCATTAGGCGGAAAATCTCAGCATGGTGGTCAACGTTTTGGTGAAATGGAGGTTTGGGCATTAGAGGCATTTGGTGCAGCTTATACTTTGCAAGAACTCTTAACTGTAAAATCTGATGATATTCAAGGACGAAATAATACATTGAATGCTATTGTAAAGGGCCGAGCTATACCAAAAGCAGGAATCCCAGAATCTTTTAAGGTATTGATGCGTGAATTACAATCTATCGGATTAGATATTAGTACGTATATTATGAGTGAATTAAATTCAGAAAAAGAATACAATACAGAAATTGATTTAATGGAAAATTATGATCCGGAATTAAAACGGTTTTCCCCTATGACGTATTTAAAACCATCAATATTTTAACAAACAAAAAATTAAATGACAAAATTTAACCAAGACTTTGATTATATTAGAATAAAATTAGCTTCTCCTGATCGTATACGCGAGTGGGGTCAAAGGCGATTACCAAATGGTCAAATTGTAGGTGAAGTTAAAAAACCAGAAACAATAAATTATCGAACATTTAAACCTGAAATGAATGGTCTTTTTTGTGAACGTATTTTTGGACCTACTAAAAATTGGGAATGCCACTGCGGTAAGTATAAGCGTGTTCGTTATCGAGGTTTAGTTTGTGAGCGCTGTGGTGTAGAAGTTACCGAATCACGCGTCAGACGTCATCGGATGGGCTATATTGATTTAATTTCGCCTGTTGCACATATTTGGTTTTTAAAGAGTGTTCCTAGTTTTATGGCTTTATTATTAGGGATTAGGCGCAAAGAATTAGAAGAGATTATTTATTTTACAAAATGTGTTGAACCAGATTTGACCGAAGAATTAGACACACAAATTGGTGCAGAAAATATTGAACAAAAATTAAATCAATTAGATTTATATTCGGAAAGTAAAAAAAATCGTGAACATATTAGTTTGTTAAGTATAAAAATCGAAAAAGATTTAAATAACAATAATAAGTACTTCACAAAAGATATCAAAATGCGTGAAGAATTAATAAAACGTGTTCGAATCCTTGATAATTTTATTGCAACAGATACTAACCCTGCATGGATGATTTTATCTGTTCTTCCAGTTATTCCACCAGGTCTACGACCAATGGTTCAATTAGATGGTGGTCGATTTGCAACTTCTGATTTAAATGAGTTGTACAGGCGTGTTATTACACGGAATAACCGCTTAATCCGTTTAAAAGAAATATATGCTCCTGAGGTTATTATAAGAAATGAAAAACGGATGCTGCAAGAAGCTGTTGATGCACTCATAGATAATAGTAAAAGCGGTAAATCAGCTGTTGGTGCTAATAATAGAGCATTGCGTTCTTTATCTGACATAATAAAAGGAAAGCAGGGGCGTTTTAGACAGAATTTGTTAGGAAAACGAGTTGATTATTCTGGGCGGTCTGTTATTGTTGTAGGACCAACATTAAAACTCAATCAATGTGGTTTACCTTATGAAATTGCGATTGAATTATTTCAACCTTTTATAATTCATGAACTTATAAACCAAGGTTTAGCGAGCAATATGAAAGTTGCCAAAAAATTTATTCTTCATAATGAGACTTTAGTTGGAAAAGTTTTAAATGAAGTTTTAGTAAATCATCCAATTTTTTTAAACCGAGCACCAACATTGCATCGGCTAGGAATACAAGCCTTTGAGCCTATTCTAGTTGAAGGTAGGGCAATAAAGCTTCACCCTCTTGTTTGTTCAGCCTTTAATGCTGATTTCGATGGTGATCAAATGGCTGTTCATGTTCCACTTTCAATTGAGGCACAAACTGAAGCTTATATTTTAATGTTAACCCCATATAACTTTTTGTCACCCGCTACTGGAGAACCAGTAATTATGCCTAGTCAAGATATGGTTTTAGGTTCATATTACTTAACAACAAATAATATACAGGGTCTAAAAGGGTCAAATCATTATTTTGCAACTTTTAATGATGCTTTGATGGCTTACGAAAGCAAACAAATTGATTTACATAGTTTAATCTGGGTTCGTTATGATAAAAATATTGAACGATCATTGCATGAAACAAAAATAAATTATGATCAAAATTTACAACAACGTACTGATTTAAATGGAAATATTTTAAATCAATATTTAAGAACCACAGTGGGTCGTATTATTTTTAATAATTTAATTCAAAAAACTTTAAATTTAACGTAAAAAGCTCAAAATATGAAAACATATACGTTTCAGAATTCTCTAGTTGGTAAGAAACAATTAAAAGAAATATTGTCATGGACATTTACTAATTACGGATCAGTACAAGCTTCCTTATTGGCAGATGAATTAAAATATTTAGGTTTTCATTTTGCTACTAAGGCTGGAATTTCAATTAGTTTAGAAGATTTACGTGTACCTCCAGTTAAAAAGTTGATTTTAGAAAATTCGAACGAAGAAATTAAAAAAACTGAAACAACATATTTAAACGGAAAAATCACACAAGTTGAAAGATTTCAAACTGTTATTGACACCTGGAATACTACAAGTGAGATTTTAAAAAAAGAATTGGTTTCATTTTTTCAAAATCATGATCCTTTAAACCCCGTTTATATGATGGCATTTTCAGGAGCACGCGGGAATTTTGAACAAGTACGACAACTAATCGCAATGCGTGGGTTAATGTCAGATCCAAATGGTGAAATTATGGATTTACCTATTAAACAGAATTTTCGTGAGGGTTTATCAACAACAGACTATTTAATGTCCGGCTACGGTGCACGGAAAGGAGTTGTTGATACAGCTTTAAAGACAGCTAATTCCGGATATTTAACACGACGTTTAATTGATGTTTCACAAGATATTCTTATTCGTGAAAAAGATTGTTTAACAAATCGTGCTATTATTTTTAAAAACCCAAAAAAAATAAATAGTTCATTACTGAATAGAATTTTAGGCCGTGTCACGTTAAATGATATTGTTAATGCTAGTGGTGAAGTTCTTATTAAAGAAGGAACCTGTTTAACACCCAAGTTAGTTAAAAAACTAGTTGATTCTAATAATTTAACGATTGAAATTCGATCTCCCCTTGTATGTCAACTTCATAAATCAGTATGTCAAAAATGTTATGGGTGGAATTTGGCAAATGAAAATTTAGTTGATTTAGGTGATGCTATTGGTATTGTTGCTGGACAATCAATTGGTGAGCCTGGAACACAGTTAACGATGAGAACTTTTCATACTGGTGGTATTTTTACTGCAGGCGTGAATGAACAAATTTTAAGTCCAGAAAATGGTTTTCTAAAATTCTCTGAATTATTAAGAACTGTTTCTTTTCGAACAAATCGTGGTGAAAATGTATTAAAAACAGAAAATTCGGGATCATTACTAATTATACCAGACAAAGGTGATACAATAAAAATCGAAATTCCAGTAAATACAAGAATATTTCAACAAGATGGTTCACGAATAACCAAAGATACTTTATTAGCACAGTGTGTTGAAACGAATAAACAAACAAAGATTGAAACTCAACTTGTACACAGTCAACATTCTGGTGAAATTCAAATTCAAACAAAAAAATCGGGGTTAAAAGACGATAAACTTGTTGAAGTACTACGGGGTAAAATATTTGAAACACAAGAAAACTCATTCCGAAACTTTAAAATCGGTTCAAAGGTTTTAAAAAATAGTTATATTTCACGCATAAAATTAATTAATCAATCTCCTGGGATCATTCAGTATTCAAAAACTGGGAATAGTATAGATTCTCAAAATATTGAAATACTATACAATAATACCTGTATTGAAAATGGAAAAATTGAGCCATTAACAGAAAGTAAAACTAATTCAATACTATTTAACTTGAATAATTCAACTTTTAGTTTAAATAAATTAAATTTTCAGAATAAAAACTTAATAAAAATAGATTTAAAGGGGCAACACTCATTTGGAAAATTAATTACAAACGAATTTTTAACGGTTACTGGTGGAACACCCTATTACATGGATAATAACCATACAATCGCATGGCTTAATGAAGAAACCCATGTTATTAATAGAGCCATAAATATTTTAAACGTTGAAAACACACAGTACATTACGAGTAAACAAGAAATAACTCGTGATTCCTTTTCAAAAATATCTGGTCTTGTTCAAATAAAAGAAGAAAATAATATCGTTCAAGAAATTCGAATAAAACCCGGAACAGTACATACAGTTAGAAATTTTGATGATTTTGACAAAAAAATATTTTATCCCGGCGAAACTTTATTTGATAATTTAGAAATTAACCAAGTATCGTTGTCAGAAATTATTGAAACACCTTTAGGGGTAAAAGTACTAATTCGACCAATTACTTTATATAGGATCCCAGGAAAAAAAGAGTATCTACTCGAAACTAAACAAACTAATAATCTATTCAAATTTAAACATGAATTAATAAAAAATGTAATTAATGGGCAAATTTATAAAGACAATAGATCTGTAGAATTAATTACACAATATTTGAACATTGATTACTCCGGGGTAAAAAAATCTAATGATACTTTCAGTGTATTAGCAAAGATTACTCCATCAAAGATGTTGGAATTATTTACTGCTGAAAAATTGATATTAACTAATTATTTACCTAACGATTTAAAGACATCAAATCTGAAAATCACACTTTTAGTTCATGATAATCAGTTTGTTAATTCAGGAACTGTTCTTGGTTATATTGAGAATGTAACACCGAATATTTTAGATGTAATAAAAATAAAAGTAAAAAATAATAGACTCTTTTGTATTCGAGCTTGTGACTGTGTCGTTGTTCCAAATGAAGAAGAATTAGTTGGTTCAATTATTAAAGGTACGGAAGGTAGGAGAATTATTCAAAAAACTGAAAAATACTTTTTCCCCAGTAATACAATATTATTCTGTAATACAGGTGACTTAATAAAAGACTCACAAATAATTGGAGAATTAAAGTTTGAGAAAGAAATTACCGGTGATATCGTACAGGGTCTCCCAAAAGTGGATCAAATATTAGAAGCGAGAAAGATAAGTACAAACTCTGAAAACTCACTAGTTATTCAAAGTAGTTTAAATCCTAATTTTAGATTTTTGAAAATTGGAACATCACTTCAAGGAGAAGGAAGAGTGAATCTGCATACATTATTAAATGTTTATTTCAATTACTACATTAAAAATTATACTCTTTACGAAAGTACGTACAGGAGTATAAAAAAAGTTCAAGGATTAATTTTAAATTTTATTCAAGATGTGTATCAATCACAGTCGGTGAATATTTCAGATAAACATCTAGAAGTCATCATCAAACAAATGACAACGAAAGTTAAGGTTTTTCACGAAGGTGATACTCCTTTATTAGGAAATGAAATAATTAATTTAAAACAAATGAAATATATTAATGAAGCTATGCGGAACGAAAATAAAAAACCTGCTTATTACCAACCGGTATTAATGGGTATAACCAAAGCATCATTGAGTACAGAAAGTTTTGTATCATCTGCTAGTTTTCAAGAAACAACAAGAGTTTTAAGTAAAGCTGCAATAGAAGGAAAAATTGATTGGTTACGTGGTTTAAAAGAAAATGTTATTATTGGTCGATTAATTCCAGCTGGAACTGGTTTTAATCACTATCTGCATGCATTAGAATACTAACAAATAAAAAAGCTTTCTAGTCAACGGATTGACTAGAAAGCTTTTTTATTGTATATACTACCTGAAGGGTGATTAACTCAGTTGGTAGAGTGTCTGCCTTACAAGCAGAAAGTCACAGGTTCAAGTCCTGTATTACCCATTTGAAATTACGTAACGGGACTTAATTTTTTTGTCACACCCATCATTTGTGAATTACTTTTTCCTGGCGCTACCATTGGATAACAATTTTCATTTTCAACAACAGTAAATTCAAAAACAATAGGGCCAACATAATTTTTTGAATTTTTTAATTCTATTTCTAATTGATCTGGATCTTCGATTTTAATGCCTTTGATTCCATAAGATTCTGCAATCTCTATAAAATTAGGTTGACCATTTTCCATTCGAGAATGAGAGTATCTTTCACCATAAAATGATTCTTGCCATTGTCGAACCATTCCTTGCCAGTGATTATTAAGAATCATTAACCGAACTGGCAATTTATACTGTGCTATCGTTCCTAACTCTTGAATACACATTTGAATACTAGAATCTCCTGAAATACAAACAACTGGAATATTAGGGAAAGCAATTTGTGCGCCAATAGCAGCAGGAAGACCAAATCCCATTGTTCCTAATCCAGCGCTTGATGCCCATTTACGAGGATCTGATTTTATGAATTGTGCTGACCACATTTGATGTTGACCGACATCAGTTGTAACAATTGAATTGGCATAAACTTCCCCAATTTTACTTATTACATATTGTGGTGATAGACTATTTTCATTTTTTGGAACCATTAAAGGGTACATGTGACGCCATTTATTTATACGATCTAACCATGCATGAGTTTGAATTAAGTCAACTTCATGATTGCAACTTGTTTCATACTCTTTAATCATCTCCCCCAACACTTTTTTAACGTCTCCTACAATAGACAATTGTGGTGTTCGATTTTTTCCGATTTCCGCGGGATCTATATCAATGTGTAAAACTTGTGCGTGACATGCAAAATCATCCAATTTACCTGTTACACGGTCATCAAATCTTGTTCCAATAGCAATTAAAAGATCACATTCACTTACAGCGAAATTTGCATACGCAGTTCCGTGCATTCCTAACATCCCAACTGCTAGTTTATGTTTTTCATTAAATGCCCCCTTACCCATTAATGTTGTTGTTACAGGGATCGAAAAAATTTCTGCTAATTTTAAGATTTCATTGTGACTATTTGAAATAACAGCACCCCCACCTACGTAAAATAGTGGTTGTGATGCTCCTTGAATCATTTCTAAAGCTTGTAAAATTTTAGCTTTACTAGTTTTATACTGGAATCTATAACCTTTTGATTTTAAAATATCTTTTTGTTGGACAGGTATATACTCAATAATTTCTTCAAGTCCAACATCTTTTGGTATATCAATTAATACTGGGCCCGGACGTCCATTTTGAGCAATGAAGAACGCTTCAGAGACAATTCTATTCATATCTTTTGGATCACGAATAACGTATGAGTGTTTAACAACAGGTAATGTAATACCAAAAATATCTGTTTCTTGGAAAGCATCCGTTCCAATAAATGCTCGACCAACTTGACCTGTAATTATAACTAGTGGTACTGAATCTAATTGTGCATTTGCAATTCCTGTAACCAAATTTGTTGCACCGGGACCCGATGTTGCAAAACAAACCCCGACTTTTCCTGTTACACGAGCATAAGAATCCGCAGCATGAATAGCTCCTTGTTCATGTCTAGTTAATATATGTTGTATTAAATTTTGTTGTTCCCAAAAATATAGTTCATCATAAATTGGTAAGATAGCACCACCAGGATAGCCGAAAATATGTTCTACCCCGTTTCTAATTAAACTGTCTATTAAAGCAAAAGCTCCTGTTTGAGGATTTGAAATTTTTGTTTGATAAATCATTTTTTATATTTTGTATTAAAAATTAATTGAATCCCAACATATTTGTTAATATAAAAATTAAACTTATAAAAAATAAGATTAAAAAAATTGAGGCAAATATATGAGATTTTGATGTTTTTAAAAGTTTTAGTATTCAATTTAAAATTATTAAAATAAGTTCCGGTAAACTATTCATAAAATAACTTTTAATTATTTATTCAAAAATGGTATTATATAAATTTAAATATCATGTTACAATATACTATTATAATAGTTTATGGCTCTGTAGCTCAGTGGTTAGAGTAGGGGACTCATAAGCCCAAGGTCGTAGGTTCAAGTCCTACCAGAGCCACATAGCAAACTATTAGTTTTTTCATAATTGCAGGAGAAATGGCTGAGTGGTCGAAAGCAATAGATTGCTAATCTATCGTACAGTTTACTGTACCCAGGGTTCGAATCCCTGTTTCTCCTTAACCGTTAATCACTAAACAAGTTGACTTTTTTTATAAATTATTAATATAATCTTATTAATAATATTTGGGATTGTAGTTCAATTGGTTAGAGCACCGCCCTGTCACGGCGGAAGTTGCGAGTTCGAACCTCGTCAGTCCCGTTTTTTATTTTATTTAAAAAATATTTGTCTTGAACTTTTAATGAGATAAAACCTAAAAATATTCCAAATAAAACCATAAAAGATAATATTTGAAATATTTAATTTCAATATTTTCTTTATGAAGAACGATTTGCTTTAAAATTATTTTTTGAATCGGCAATTGCATCCTTTAAAAATAGTTCCGCTTCATTCGAAAATACTAAAGAAGAAGTTACTTGGTCTCTATATTTTGTATTTTCTACGTTTATGTAATTTATTAAAGATGCACAATAAGATTTAATTTCTGAAACCTGTAAATCATCTAAAAATCCATTAATTCCAGCATAAATTAAAGCAACTTGATTTGAAACAGACAATGGTGAATTTTGTGGTTGTTTTAATAATTCACGTAAACGATTACCTCGGGCTAATTGCTTTTGTGTCGCTTCATCTAAATCAGATGCAAATTGAGAAAATGCTTCTAATTCAGCAAATTGGGCTAATTCTAATTTCAGTTTACCTGCAACCTTTTTCATTGCTTTTGTTTGGGCAGCTGAACCTACTCGTGAAACGGAAATACCAACATTTATAGCAGGTCGAATTCCCGAATTAAATAATTCATTGGATAAGAAGATTTGACCATCAGTAATCGAAATCACGTTTGTTGGAATATATGCTGACACATCACTTGCTTGTGTTTCGATTACAGGTAAAGCTGTCATACTTCCACCGCCTAACTCATCACTTAATTTTGCTGCACGTTCTAGTAAACGAGAGTGAAGATAGAAAACATCACCAGGGTATGCTTCACGACCTGGAGGACGACGTAATAACAATGACATTTGACGATAAGCCATAGCTTGTTTTGTTAAATCATCATAAACTACTAAAGTCCCTTTGCCTTTATACATAAAATATTCTGCAATAGCAGCTCCAGCATATGGGGCAAGATATTGTAAAGTTGCAGGGTCATTTGCACTAGCACATACAACAATAGTGTATGCCATAGCACCTTTTTCTTCAAAAGTATTAACCACTTGGGCAACTGTTGAAGCTTTTTGGCCGATACCAACATAAACACAAACAACATCTTCGGTTTTCTGGTTAATAATTGTATCTACGGCGATTGATGTTTTTCCCGTCTGACGGTCACCAATAATAAGTTCTCGTTGACCACGACCGATTGGAATCATTGAATCAATAGATGTAATACCAGTTTGTAGTGGTTCACAAACTGATTTTCGACTAATAATACCAGGCGCCATTGCTTCTAACAAGCGCGTTTCACTTGAATAGATAATCCCTTTTTCATCAATTGGTTCACCCAATGCATTAACTACACGTCCTAAAAATGCGTCCCCTACCGGAATTTCTGCGATTCGACCAGTAGATTTAACAGTTCCACCTTCTAAGATTTGACGGCCATTTCCTAATAAAACGACACCAACGTTATCATTTTCTAAATTTAATGCAATACCAATTGATTTGTCTTCGAATTCTAATAACTCACCACTCATTACTTGATCAAGCCCATAAACACGAGCAATGCCATCACCTACCTGTAAAACTGTACCGACATTGTCGACTTTCACTTTTTGGTCGTATTTTTCGATTTGTTCACGGATAATGCTACTTATTTCGTCTGGACGAATACCTGTCATTGTATTATTTCTTAAGATAAAAAGTTTATAAAAAATTGCATTGAAATCTAAAATTCTAATACACTATTTAAATGGGTAGCTAATTCGTTAATTTGACCTTTTATACTCAAATCAATTACTTTTGAATTTGTTTTTACACAAAATCCACCTATTAAACTACTATCAACAATTGTTAATAACAGAATTTCTTTTGCACCGGTTACTGATTGAAGCTTAGTAGTTAGCTGTGCTTGTTGCTCATCACTGAGTTTAACAGCAGATGCAACTTCAACAATTTTAATGTTAGCTAAATCGTATACTAATTCTAAATAACACTCAGCGATCGATTCTAAGGAATTTAGTCGGTTTCGATTCGCTAAGATCAATAAAAAATTTGACGTTTGTTGATGAACTTGGGGACTAATTACTTTTTTTATAATCTCGCGTTTTGCGTTAATTTTAACAAGTGGATTATTTAAATAATCTTTTAAGGATTTCGCTGAAGCCAACAATTCACGTAAGTTATTTATATCAAAAGTAATTGCATGGATTAAACGTTGTTTTTTTGCTATTTGAAGTAATGCTTTCGCATATGGACTAGCAATTCTTCTGGCTAAAATATTAGTTGACATTTTTTATAATTGCCCCTCCAATTTAGCTATGTTGGCATCAATTAATTTAGCTTGCTCAGCCGGTTCAAGATTAATTTTTATTTTACTAACAGCATTTATCAATACTGACGAAATGATTTGTTCGTTAATCTCTGCAAAAATTTGTTGTTCTCTATAGCTTAGGCTAACTAAAGCTTTGTTAAATTTTACGGCTAACTCAGCATTTGTTTTTTCAGAGTCTGCATTTAAAAGATTTCTTTTCGTTTTTAAAGTTTCATATTTAATTTCAGATATAATCATTTGAGCTTGTGCCAATTGTTTTTGAGCTTCTTTTAATCTATCCGTTGCAGCATTTGAACGTTTTTCCGCATCTTGAACATTTTGTATAATTTTTTTTTGGCGTTGGCGTAGTGATGATTCAAGAAAATCGTGACCAATGTAAATAAGAATAACCAGTAAAATAATTATATTTATGACACCACTTCCTAAAAGGTCTAAATTTAAACCAATATTTTTTTCTTTCGCCAATAGTGTAAAAACTTCATTAAAATTTCTCATATTATATAATTTTTCATGGAAATAGTTAGAGCATAAACAGGCATTTTCATAAAGAGAACATAATTTTGTCAAATAAATTTAAATTAATAATTTCTTTTCGATTTGTCCTGATAACATATCAACCTCTTTTTCTAAACTAGAAATAACGTTTTCTTTTTTAGTTAAGAGCTCATTATTAAAGTTACTTAATAATGTATCAATATATTTTTGTGAAATATTTAATTCTGTATCTAATATTTCTTTATGAATTTTTTGTGAATTAATAATTTCTAACTGTGCTTCTTTACGTACGGCATTTAATTTCTTATTATGTTCAACATTTATTTTATTAGCTTTTTTCAATGTTATAGCTGCTGTTGATAAATTATTTAAAATAAAATCATTCCGATCTTTGATCGCTGCAAGTAAAGGATTATAAAGTAAAAAATTTAAAATTCCCATTAAAACAAGGAATTGAATTACTATAAGAGGCAATGTTGCATCAAAATCGAAAAGACCACCGGGACTCGTAGCTTCTGAACTTATAATTAAATTTGAAAAGTTAACCATATAAAATTTATATGTTTTAGTTTTTATCATATAACAAATATAACCCAATATGCATTAGATTATATTAACTAGGCTATTATATTTTATGTGTTAAATGGATTAGCAAACAATAATGCTAAAGCAACTACTAGACCGTAAATAGTTAAAGCTTCCATGAAAGCTAAACTTAACAATAAAGTACCACGGATTTTATTTTCGGCTTCTGGTTGACGGGCAATACCCTCAACAGCTTGGCCAGCAGCGTTTCCTTGCCCAATACCAGGCCCAATAGCAGATAAACCAATAGCTAAACCAGCAGCAATAACTGAAGCTGCAGAAATAATAGGGTCCATAATAGATTTTGATTAATAAGTATGATTTTATAAAAGTTTAAATTTGTAATTTTTTTAAACGTTATTCAATTGCTTCAGCAACATATGCTGCAGCTAATGTTGAAAAAATTAGAGCTTGTACTGAACCGGCGAAAATACCTAATAACATAATTGGTAATGGAACCACTAAGGGTATCAAAGTTGTCAATACACTAATTGTTAATTCGTCAGCCAAAACATTCCCAAATAAACGAAAACTTAAGGACAATGGTTTCGTAAAATCTTCTAAAATTGCAAGTGGTAAAAGAAGAGGAATTGGTTCAATATAATGTTTGAAATATCCTAAGCCTTTTTTACTGAACCCAGCATAAAAATATGCTAGAGATACTAGTAAAGATAAAGCAACAGTTGTATTTATATCATTGGTTGGTGCAGCTAACTCACCTTCTGGTAATTGAATTAATTTCCAAGGAATAATCGCTCCGGCCCAGTTACATCCAAGAATGAATAAGAAAAGAGTCCCAACAAAAGGCACCC
>JACLAD010006630.1_pt1 | contig 49754 bp, 48 predicted proteins | sample 8027901 | NCBI WGS metagenome assembly JACLAD01 (sample SAMN15725071, study PRJNA655200) | protist metagenome | isolation source: fluorescence activated cell sorting (FACS) single amplified genomes of... | place: Spain: Blaines Bay Microbial Observatory, Mediterranean Sea | collected 2016-07-05 | reverse complement strand
AATCGTCTTAAACTTAAGGCTAAAAAAACAGCAGAAAAACTAAACCAAGAAATTCTGGAAAAGGGAGTAACTTGGAAAAATAGTTTTGATATAGCTATTTCCTTTGATCAGATGGAACCAGCTAAGATTTCTAGTTCTAAGAATCATCAATCATTTTCACTAAGCAAAGAATGGCTAGATAGAACTTTAAATCCGGTGGGGGTTTTCAATAATTTCGAACACCTTTTCGAATATATAAATGTTCAAGGTTGCGTAGAACTTGTCTATAAAACTCATGAAATTGATCCTTTTGAAAGGACATTTATGAAGTCCAAAAACGAATATTTCACCTATTCAAAGTTCCAGAATAAACATAACCTGTCTCAAGGTCTTTTAATAACTTATCTAAACTATTTTGAAGAGAATAAGATCAAAATTGAAGAGGTAATTTCTTATTATGTAAACGAATATTTAAATAAAAATTTTGATATTCAGGGATTAAGAATACAGATGCCGAATTCTAAAAATTCCTTTCTTGAGAAAATTCGAATGGTTGCTCCTGAAATGGAGTATCTAATTAAACAATATCAGCATTACATAGAAGATGGGATAATAGACTTTGAACTTCTTGAATTAAGTTCTTCTCCTATTCATTACAGCATTATTGGTAGTAAAGTAAATAATAAGTATGCGTATGGAGACGGTAATAAATATTTAAGACTTAGATATGATCTGTTTTCTTCCCAATCCATGCTTTACTACTTAAAAGAATTTCCAAATTATAGAAATCTATATAATTTAATTTCGAAAGAGAGTGTCAATTACAATTTGTTCAAACCCTATCAAAAAAACGAAATTGATTATTTGGTAAACCTAGGGTATTTACATATTGATAAAAAAAATTACTTAAAAATAACTGACCAGGAATCAATGTTTGTTTTACGAGTACTATATCTGGAAGATGTAATTAGTTTTTGGCATTATCCCGAAAAAACTAGAAATGCCATTTTAGGATTATATGACCAGGGAATAGTTAAATTCCAAAACAAACTATTTACCGAAGAAGAAAAGAAATATTTAAATTTCCACTTAAACCAAAAGGAATTTACGAACGGTTTAGATCTTAGAAACAAATATTTACATGGTACGAACTCAAGTTCAGCGGAAGATCAAGAACATGATTACTATTTATTATTGAAAATTCTAATATTAGTTATATTAAAAATAAAAGATGATCTCATTTTGGAGAAAATTGTAAGAGAAACTAGAGCTAAAAAAGACGGTTAATCGCCAATAAGCGGCACCGTTAGTAAGAAAAGGATTAATTTATCCAACAAACCAAAACTAAGCCGACAAATCCGTGTTCCATACTTCGCCAACTGGCGATAACCAGAGACATTATGTGGCATAAAAAATTGAAATTGTGACTGAAATAAAAAATCTAGAAAACCAAATAATAAATGATATAGATAAGATATTATTTCATGAATCTATTAAATGCTTAGAAGCTAAAACTTATCGTTCGGGTTATATCATTACTTGGGTTTCAATTGTTGAATCCTTGAGAAGAAAAATTAGCGATCTCGCAAATACCGGAGACAAACAAAGTCAAGATTCTTTAAGAAAAATAGAATTTTTAGAATCAAAACATAAATCTGCAGATGTGCAGATAATAGAAGAAGCATTGAATATAAGTTTAATTGAAAATGAGGATCACACGAAATTAGAATTTTTCTGGAACCAAAGGTGCTTATTTGCACACCCTTATGAAAAAGCACCATCAGAAGATGAGCTTATATTTATAATTAAACAATCTATTCACATAACACTTGGAAGAAAACTAGAGTTTAAGAAGAATTATATTGAACAATTAGTAAAAAATTTAAGTAATAAATCCCACTTTTTGGCTAATGATGAAAATTCAATAAAAATCTATTCCCAAAAAATTATACCTCGAATTGCAAAAAATCTACATTCATATTTCTTCAAAGTTTTAATCGCAAAAATTGGAGAATTAAAAGATGATGAAACCAAAAAAGTCTTTTTATTAAGGTTGAGAATCTTTAGCCACCAATTATTAGAATACACTCGGCAAGATTTGAGTGACAATAAATTTAGAATGGAAGATTTAGCCTTGAATTACACCTATGAGTTTGCGCTAGGTACTTGTCAAGGTCAAATTTGGAAGAGGTTATCTACCAGGGTTCGAGATCTAATTTTGGAATATGTGGTACAGGATCAGGACGATCATCAAAATGAACACTATGTCATCATTAGAATTTTAAGCAAAATTTATAAGGAAGATCTTTTTTCCGAATCCAATGGAAAAAAATTCCTTAACCTTATTAATAATATAAACATACTCCAAGCTTTTGACTTGTATCAAAACGATTCAGAATTAGTTACAAGATTAATTGGAGAGTTTGATTCTGGAGATTATTATAGGCAACAAGATTCTATAATTGCAATGAAAAGTGATAATGGACAAGAATTTCAAGATAGAATAACTATAATTCAATCAATAGATATTGGGAGAAGGATTACTACAGCATCTGAGTATGGATGTTACGAAGCACAGGATACCTTGAATAATCCAAATTATAGGTTTAGTGATGATTTTAAATCTGGATTCATAGTTGGGCTATTTGTAGAGAGCAATATGGAATTTAGACTTTCGGAAAGAATGTTCACTAAACTTAATTATTTAATTGATAACGCAAATAATAGTGACTTGCAAAACTGTTTGAATTATATAAACAATTTTAAAGCTGTGAAGAAACAACCTATGAGGATGATTCCCTTTCATCTTAAAGATTTTGAAAGAAAAATAGAGCATATTGAAGAACAAAAAATTAAACCTAAAAAGTCCATAGATTTTTTGAAAGATGTGCATAATGAATTTCTCTAATTTTACGTCACATAACATTGGTAACCGTTGTGCATTCCTATGTACATAAGCCGCTTTAAGCAATTTTCTTTTATAGATTGATTTGGCTGTGAACAAAATTCAGGTTCCTTAAAAATAAACTGTGAGTTTCCTGTCATAGGTTTTCAGTCTCCACATTATAACGCAGGAAATAAAGAATGTCCAGCCGCATTGCACAGTGGTTCAGGACCCTACCATCAATATTGATGTTTTCCAGAAATCCCCCAAGGCAGATCTTGAAAAAGCCACCGGATCAATGCTTTTTGTCCGCTCTCCCCGTAGAACTTCTGAGTAAGGGGATAATGAAACGCCATGTTCAGGGCTTCTTTTAAACGTCAGTAAAAATTTTCTTTTGGGATCCTGTCATTTAGACGGAAGGAAGTGAGAGTTTTTCCTGATAATTTTTCTTGCCTTGCATATCAGAAAATTAACATTTCCTGGTGTCTTGTTCAACAGGAACAATGGTTATAAATAATCATTGCTTCCATAATAATCCAAAGGATTTTTAGTAAATCTATTTTTTATATTGGGTAAGGTAGGATATATTTCAAGGAAGGTTACCAGCTGTTTTAATTTAGTGAATTATTTTAACAGTCCTCCCTCCTGTTTTCTCACCAATCTGGAGCTCCAGGTGACGATTTTTTCCCGGGGCAAACTTCGGGAGCACCAGGACGAAACGAATTTTGCTCTTCGACCTAACAATTTCCGGCTGACAATAGCTGTACAATGGCTGCTGAACGATTCGTTGGTAAGATGATTTTCTTCCATTATTACCGGATGCAAAATAAACCTCCAGGTAATCCAGCCTGAAATCAAGAGTGGATCTGTTAGCAATTTCCAGGACAACAAAAGTCTTGTCCCCGCGATGTGAAAGATCTTTTAGTTTCAATACAACTTTGCTGTCCCTGTTCCTGGCTAAATTTTTAGAGACTTTAGTTCGCAGTAAATACCTGCTTACATTTTGGTAGTATTCTTCAGGAAAAAATTTTTTCTTCTTTTGTTTGTTAGAATCTATGACTTTTAGGGCTAAGGGTTTATGAATTGCTAGCCTATGTTCCTCCCTGCCATTTTCTTTCCCAATGCTTGCTTCCGTTTGAATAAAGAAAGTGAATTGTGGAATTTCCTCTGCATATTTCACCAGATAGGAATAAATATTTCCATCAGAGGTAATTACCAATAGATTGCTTTCTGTTCCGGGAAAGGCCTTCAGCAGCCCCAGATGCTGGGGAACATTTTTATTATAACTAAAAGTAAAATTCTCATGCCCTACGATTCCCTGTTGAATTGTGCTAGGGAAAAACAGAGCAACATTATAAAATTGATTGGAATAAATGGTGTCAACTAATTCCTTTTGTTGACCATGGCACACGAAGCCAAAAAGAATCAAAATTAAACTGATCGTTTTCATAAGGCAGGTTTTAAATAAAGTTGGTATTGGTTGTAAATCATCACGCTGATGTTTCTGGTTTTCTTTTTAAAGAGACCGGTAACCCCGTTGATCTGAGGGAAACCCGGGATATTTATTTCATCAAGAGCCTGGTTTATGGCTTCTGTTTTCACCTCGCCCGAAATGCTGTTTTCTATATATATCCCCTCCCTGCCATCCTGGAGGTCATAAGCCTTCAGATAAACCGGATGATGAAGAATACTCGTAATTTCCACCATAGTACGGTTTGGCTTTAAGGAGCTCACAAAACCATATACGATGGTGTTGACGGGAAGATGCATTCCGCCAACAGTTGCAGGTTTTTGGAGTCTCAATTCCAACCGGTCATTTTGCCGTACCTTATGGTTCCCATTTACAGCAACAATTATAAGGCTATCTGTTACTTTCAACTTCTCTGGTTGATGCAACGGATGATCCGGCAATTTCCCACTGAAGAAGTCAGCATGCTCCTCTGCAAAATCGATACGTTCAAATTTTGGATTTTCCGCAATAGGGAAAGGTGGCTCCACAGGAAGGCTATCATAGACTACTTCCTGCGGCTCATATTCCAGGTTTTCCTCCCTGTAAATGCTATCTATGATCCGAAGCCGGTCCTTTTCTCTCAAATGAGGATCAAAAAAGCCTGCGGAATCCAGAAGGGCATCCTGATAGATACTTGGAGGATCATTTCTTTTATCCTCGCGAAGATCATTGACAGCATCCAGTCGAGAGTCATAAGGCATTTGACCTTCCTGTAGTACAGGAACCTCGGGTTGGTTTAGTGGAAGGTTTTCAGTATGTTCATTACCGAGCACCATCCAGCCATAAGTTACAGTAAAACCCAGGATTGTCAGGACGAGTCCTATAAATACGATCTTATTTTTTTTGCTTTCCATAATCTGCTTTTTTATTCCGGAATATTCCCGGGAGTTAATTTCCTTAAACTGTTCTCAAAAAAATCAGTAATTAAAAGGCCATGCGAATTCCTGGGGAAATGGCGTTCCACTACAGTAAGTTTACCTGTAGTAGTAAGTTCATAGCGGTCTATAGTGCTACCGCGAGTAATTTCAAATATGGTAACGGTCCTAAAAGGCATCGCTTCCTGTTCCACATCAACAGTAGTTTTTATACTTAATACCTTTTGGACCAGCCCATACTGCACCAGGCGGTTATACACCCCATCTGCCCTCTTCTGCCGATAGATGTTGTCCACCGTAGTGTTTCCAAGCCACAATGCCTTTTCCAGGTTCTCCTGATAGGCAGCCGCATCAAGTTCGTAGAAGTATCTGTGGAACAAATCTATATGTGCCAATGCTTCAATTTTCCGGTTTTCTCTTTGATTGACTAGCGTCAGAGGTAATACAGTCCCTTCTGTGGAGACGGCAAAGCTGCTATTAAGCATTTTATAACTCATTGCTTTTATGCTCCAAATGGCGTAGAGGCTTACCAGGCCGCAGACTGTCACTACAGCCAGTACTACCAACCGGTTTAACTTTAGAACGCTATAGATGTTTTTGTATGGAGTTTTCATAATTAGCTGGTAAATATTCTGAAAGTGAACGAAATGGCTTTACGATAGAGTTTAAACTTTAGCAAGACAATAAAGCCAACAGAAGCCAGTTCAATGACCGGTGCGAAAAGTTCACTCCCTGTATGGGTACCGAGGAGATTGGGCCAGAAATTAGTGGTAATTTCCCGGTTGAGTTCATTTACAAAGACGTTCACGAGGAAGAAGGCAGGTACAATCATGTACACTGCCGCATACAACCGAAAAAACCTATAACCCATGTCTCTAAATTTTTCAAAGACGGACAGGCTGATCACCAAAGGAAAAAAAGCCTGCATAATGCCCAGCAGAAAGAAACGTTCCGCCAGGAATAGCGGGTAAATAAATAGATCAAGGATCCATAGGAACATGCCAAGAATAAAGGCTATGACCTTCATTGGGTAAAAAGGCGTCACCAGGTATTCGTATAACATACTCAGCGCCTTTGTTCCTGCTTCCACGAAGCTCACATCCTGTTCAATTTGCATATCCTGAAATTTCAGAGGGAGCAGGTCCGGTGCAGTATCCCTGTAAGCATCTTCTATGGCCACAAGAATTCCGTCGAAAACCGCAAGTACCTGCGTAGAAAAAATCACCACCAGTACAACCACAAAATTCTTGATGAGTTCAGCAGGAGTCAATCCCCAGGTATAGCCGTCTGTATTCACCGCACCTTCATAATATTTCTTAATAATATTTACCAGGAACAGCAAAATGGCCAGGGCTTTCATTCCCCCTATCACATACTGGGAAAACGTGCTTGCCTTTAATGTAGTGAACACGGCATCCACATATTCGAGTCCAATCATCAGAGCTGTCATAGGTCTAAGGCTTAAGAATCCTGTTAATGATCTGCTCCTGAATTTCCCTAAAGGAAATTACATTTTGATACCTTCGGTACTTCTGGTTAATTTCGGCCACCATTATACGGGAGCGCAGACGTTGCGCTTCCAGAATTTCAATTCGTTGCGCATCCGTCATGTTCAGGAAACTGCTGGAGAGGACCTGCTGCATAAAATTGAGGTCCTCGAGCGATAATTCAATAATGGAGTTAAAGGATTCAGAGATCAACACGACTTCTTCCGGCCGTATATGGGGAGAATTTAAAATCTCCCTCAAGTCCCTACGTACAGTGCTAATAAGGATATGATTGTTTTGAGTAATCTCCTTTACAGCCTTCAACTGCTTTATTACGCTATTGACCCGTTCAATCTTCTCTTTTTGATCCCTGAGGAATTCAACCGTTTTTAAAAGCTGTGAAGTCTGCTTGGCAGACTCAACAAGAGATTTTACAAGGCTAAGGAAGTTTGTATTGTCATAGACCGGCACGCCTTGTGCAGTGGATGAGTTCACACTGAACAAGAGGAATAAAATGATTAGTATTGCTTTCATGAATGTTATTTTTGATAAAGAAAAGATTCAATTGCTTTTTCCATGTTTCCCCATTCCTGGTAGCGTTCCATGATCTGTTGGTTCTCCGGTCCATCAGTAAGGTAGGCGGCGTAGACCTCCGGAGGAACTTCAAGTTTGAATACATTGCTTTCCCGCCCGATCTTGATAAAAATTTCCGTATACCTCCGTTCCCCTGAAAGCTGATTCCTAATGGATTTCAGCTGGTTCAGGTCGTGAGCGGAAAGATTTAAACGTTTTGCCAGTTCCTCGTACCCCTTTTCATTGTGCAAGCTGTAGATCACCTGTGTATTTTCCAGGATACTGGCCGAGGTGGCATTCTGGGGAAGCTGGTTAATGGATTGCAGAATAATACCTATAGCCCCGTTTTGTTTCCGGATCGCCTGGTAATAGAATTCCACGCTCTCCAGCACATTCTCAAATTTCAATTGCTTTGCAAACTCATCGAAAAGGATCATTCCTTTTTCACTGCGGTTCTGCCAGATAGTTCTTTGTATGGCAGATTTGATCAGCTTAAGCATGACCGAAAGGATTTCCTTATTGTCCCTTATCTCATCCAGTTCAAAAACGATGAGCCGTTTTTCTTCTAACTTGAAGCTCTGATCTTCATTTATTTCAAACAAGAAACTGTAAAGCCCATCCCCTACATATTCCGACATGATGTGCAGGAAATTAGCTATGTTGAAATAGTCCCGGTGAATCTGTAAATCCTGAAGCAAACTGTTCTGCTCCGCTTTTACAAAATTAAAGAAGCTATTCATGGAATGACCCTCCCCTACTTTTTCATAGTAGTACCTCAGGATCTTTTTTATGGCAACCTCCATGGCCTTTTCCACGGTCTTCCCTGAGGCCGACAGCTCCAACAGAAAAGTTGCCAGGTCCTCCAGATGTTGAGGATTTAAATCTTCATTACAACTAATGTAAAAAGGGTTAATTCCCAGGTTTTTTCCCTGCTCGTATCTCAGGATGATATAATCCTCCGGATAAAGATTCGCAAACTTATGATATGAACCTCCCAGATCAATAATTACCAGCCGCACTCCTGCTTCGAAATATTGCCGGAGGATATTATTAGCCAGAAAAGATTTACCCTCTCCCGTAGGGGCGAAAATGGCAAAATTTCTGGCCTTTATCCTATTCTTCTTTTCATCCCAAACATCCTTTAGCACCGGAACGTTGTGTTGTCTGTCATTGAATATGATCCCGGTATCATCATTTTTGTAATTGCTGGTATTGATGAGCAGGCAGAGGGCATGTTTAAGATCGGTGACATAAAGATCTTCATTAGAAAAGTTGGAAGCGAAACAGAAAAAGCTGTTCAGAAAATAATTTACCCTTTCCTCCCCTAAGGGATAATGAGGTAATATATCCAGTTCCTTAAATTCTGTTTTGATTTTGGAAAGTGTTAGGGGCAGCCTGCCTTTATCCTCATCCCAGAAAATGACATTCAAATGTCCCCGGATCACCCGTGAACTGTCGTCCCCGTTCATTTGCTCCAGCGTATCCCTGATCTTTGCCAGCATCACTTTATTCTGGCTGCCAAAGTTGCTGCTCTTTTTAAGTTCTTCGATCCGTTTTTCCAGAAGCTTCCTCCACTTCTGCTTATCATCCATAAAGATGATCTGGTTGACAATGTGGTTTTCATTGAGATCGAGTCCAAGGGAATCCACAAGTCCCTGGTGAAAAACGAAATTATCTGATGTGAATTTTTCGTTGGTCCTACTTGACTGAACACTTTCGCCAAAGCACAATTCACTGTTTACCGCCAGTACGTCAAAAAAATTTTGACCTATTTGAAGCGGGGAACTTGTCAGGAGGATATTCGTGTCAAAACCTTCACAAAAGCCATTGAAATAGGAAGTTGTAAGGTTCAGGATTTCCTCTTCATCCAGGGGCGCTAGATGAAGGTTTTTACTTGTCTGCAGGAACGAAACAGCATCCTTTACCGCCCTGCTGAATTCCTGTGAACTTTCTTCCAAAAGGCCGGGAAGCTTTCCGGAAACTTTCTTAAAAGGATTGACAAATTTAGCGTTATTAAGAAATTTGTTGCGAGGCCAGATAAAAAACAGATAACTATCGTGCTGCAGGTAATTCCTGCCCTTGAAATAGCGGTATGTAGCTTTTCCAAGAAAGGTCTCCCGGGGAAGTTTTTCTGCTAGATATTCTTTTTTCCGGTAAACTTCCTGTTTAAGTATTACACATCCGGTTATCAGCGACCGCAAAGACTGGAACCATATCCCGTGCAAATCCTCATAATCTTTTTCTGATAGCGTAAACACTTCCGGCAACTCCAGTTTATAGCAGTGTACCAGGTTGCCATTGGCAGCAAACACGACATTATCCTGAATGTCCGCTATAGGGTGATGGTTAGAAAGATTAATTCTCATAATCCAGGTTTGATGTTCTTTTATTTGAGATCATTTCCGGAAAAACCCGCTTCAATTGAATCAGCTGCGGGTTTACCGTCAATCGTAACAACAAGAAATAAAGACCCAGATTCAGGGTCACTGCTATAAGGCACATCAGAAAACTCAAGGAGAAAACCAGGATCAAGAGGGAACCAATAACAGATATAGCCATAAGAGCGAATAAATTCACCGGCAATCCATAAATAAGCGCCCGTTTTCTTATGTTCCTGTATATCACGTACTTTTTCATTATACCACAATACCTATGAGATAAGAGAAGATTCCTACTACTGCCGCAGCAATAAGTACAAAGACCAGGACACGGGTAATTCCTTTTTTCAGATCAGAATTTTCACCAAAGAAATGGCCTGCATTAAAAAGAAATCCTACAAGAAAAATAACTCCCAGGATCATGGGAAATATTCTCCTGATCGTGTCCGCAATTTCAGTGACGGAATTTTCAATTCCCCCTATCTGTGCGAAAGCAGGCATTGAAAACGCCATAAAATAAAGACTGGTGTAAACAGATTTTTTCATCGGATAGTTTTTTAAAGATTATACCGATGGTGAATCTATGACAGGAGAGGAACTGAAGGAATGGGAAGAAGAAAATTTAACCCTTCAGAAGGTGAAAATTATATAATTCTTGAAGTTAATGATAATCTGTTACACATTATGAGGATTAGCTCAGTTATACTATCCAGTCAGTCAAAATTGTTATAGGCCTTTCCATAGAACAGTATAATAATGTTAACTCCTTTCTTTTGATTCAATGGTCTTAGGAGTGCCGGCTCTATTCTCAAATCCTCCTAACGAAAACAATTTTCCAAAGGATACCATAAGAAAATTTCGTTATGGTGGTTGCCCTTAAGCTGTAAATTAAAATTACAATAACACATTACTTCCTTGTCTGGAACAAAGTGTGGTGAATTGAAAAGAGAAGAATTAAATTTCTACTTACCATGACCCTCTAGAGTCCTAACGAAATATTGGAATGGCAGATCGTAGAATACGTAGTAAAACCATAATTTATTTACGGTTTTAATATATAGATTAATTACTTTTTTTTTCTTTTTTTGCTTCGATTTCATGGCCATGAATAAAAATTTTTATTAATCCATTTTTAAAAACAAAAAAAATGAAAACATTATTTATATGTTTATTTTCTTTTATGACCATTAATTCTACGACAACAGTGGAAAAAGTCCAAAGCTTTGATTGCGATGAAATAGCAGAAGATTTTTACTACGACACTCTAAACAATGGAGGCTCCCAACAACAAGCAACAGATGCTTACGGACAAGCTTTTGATGTTTGCTGGAGACATTATGAAGGAACTAGTGATCTGGAAGTCGAAATTAGTAATTAATTCGAAAAGTTTGTTATTGGATTTTCCCAAAATTAATTATGATTTTGGGAAAATTATTTCTTGATTAGCTTATACGATTAAAAATCAAAAAACGCCATTCAAATTAACATTTAAAAAAATGAAATTTTATACGACCTATATTTTAATTTTCCTGACTTTGACTATGCTTCATCAACATTCTGTTGCACAGGACATTAGCATACAGTATCAAGCTCAACTAAAGGATCTGGATTTCCAACGCTATGACGATTCGCCAACAATGTTAAGAATGCGTAGAATATTACATGCGCGAACAAAATCAGCCTTACCTGCAGTTAAATTTAAGGTGATCGCAAATCATGAAACTTACCATGTATTTTACGAACCTATAATGACAAATGATTCCAGCACTCGACTTGATATTAATCAAGGAATTTCAAAATCCATAGACGGCGAAGAAATATACGGCAATTTAAAGAAAGACACTTCATATTATATTCCGCGGTCTCTTGCTTTTATTAGGAAGGTGCCGCTAAGAAACGTTAACTGGAGGATAACAAAAGAAGTAAAATATATCCTGGGATTTAAATGCTATAAAGCTATAGCAGAATTGAAAAATGAAAAATTGGAGTACCAAAATTTAGTACCATTGAAGGCTTGGTTTAGTCCGGCTTTAAATTTTTCAGCAGGACCTACGGCTTACGCTTTCCTTCCAGGTGCTATTTTAGAATTAGAACTGCCTGAAGTAGTTTTTAAGGCCATTGATGTAAAGGAAGGTGATTATAGAATTGAACCGTTAGACCTAAGAAAGCTACCAGTAAAGAATCATTTAGATTTTGTACAATATTATAAAGATTGGAACAAGAAAAATCTTTCCGGTCTTAACTGATTTGTAGACCCAAATATTTACTATAATTCGAGAGTCTGAATAGATAGATTTGGTTCATCATCAATAGTAAACCTTATTTAAACTAATTTAAAAATATTGGTAGTATTTTCTATTCGTAATTTATTTCTTGCCAGTATTTTCACACTCCTATCGGCAGCATATTGGTCTGGTCATTCTCAAAATGTATCCTTGTATGGGGTTGTTCAGGATAGCGTGGGACAACCTCTACCTCACACCAATATCATAGCTACGCCACTGGTAGGGGAAAGCTCCATCACTTTTGCTATTAGCGACGAAAGGGGAAGGTATAAATTAGAATTACTAAAAGAGATTCGCTATGGACTAGAAATCACGCACCTTGGCTTCTCAAAAGAGATAGACACCATTTTGGTTTCCAAAAGTACCACTAAAGATTATACACTTCATGAAAACATGGAGAGCCTGGAAGAGGTGATCATTGAACAGCAAATGGCCATGGTTGTGAAAGAGGACACCATCACTTATCGGGTCGAGCAATTCAAAACAGGTGAAGAACGGAAACTTCGGGAGGTACTTAAAAAACTGCCCGGTGTGGAAGTGGACCGGGAGGGCAATGTCACAGTAAATGGTAAGAAGGTGACCAAACTTATGGTGGAGGGCAAAACCTTCTTTACCGGTGACACTAAACTCGGTGTGAACAACATCCCCGCCGATGCCGTGGAAGAAGTCGAAGCACTGGATAACTACAGCGAAGTGGCCTTTTTAAAAGGACTGGAAGACAGCGATAAAATGGCCCTGAACATTAAACTCAAAGAAGGAAAGAAGAAATTTATGTTCGGTGATCTCGAAGCCGGGGGTGGTATCGAGGATCGCTACTTGTTACACCCAACTCTTTTTTACTATAGTCCTAAGACTGCCATTAATGTGATTGGGGATTTCAACAATGTTGGGGAAAAATCTTTTACCATGCAGGATTATATCAACTTTGAAGGTGGTTACGCGAACTTAATGGATGGTTCTCATTCCTTTTCCCATATATATAACAGCGATTTTGCCCGTTTCCTGGGGCAGCGGAATTTCATATATAGCAGCAATGAATTTGGAGCCGGAAGTATTTCGCAGGAAATTTCACCAAGCCTGCAGTTGGACGCCTATTCCATTGTCTCAGGTGGAAAGGTGGAGACCAGGACCACAAATGATATCACCTATCTCACCGAAGCAGGCCTGGATGAATTCAGGGAAACCACTACAGAAAATGATGTTTTCTTCACGCTTAGCAAACTTAAGCTGCGGTATCAACCTGATGCAGAAACAGATGTTTCCTACGACGCCCTTTTCAAAACTTCTTCAGGGAACGCCATGCAGCACATCCTTTCCCGGACTCCGCTGAACCTGCATCAAACAAGAACCCTTGAAGATCCCGAAAGCCTGGATCTAAGCCAGTATATTAAATACAACCGGCAGTTTTCTTATAAACACACCACTACCGTCGTGGCCAATCACCGGTACCACGAAAGCGAAAATGTGAATGACTGGCTGTTCGACCGGCCGGTTTTTTCAGGGATTATTCCCTTTGTAGACGAGGGCGAAGTTTATAACCTGTTGCAAAACACTTCTTCCAAAAACCATAGTGTGCAGGTAGATTTAAAGCATTACTGGGTGCTCAACAACCTGAACCATATCTACCCCAACGCCGGAGTGAACCTTCTTAACCAGGGCTATGGAACATTGGATTATCAGCGGTTGCCCAATGGAGCCATCAACAGCTTTCGGGAGAGCGGATTCAACAATGATCTGAATTTTCAGCTGCTCGACGCCTATGCCGGTTTCGAGTACAAAATGAAAAGAGGCAATCTCATCATAAAGCCCGGCCTGACCTATCATCAGTATCAGTGGCAGGTAGACCAGTTTGAAGAAGAGGTGGTGAACAGGAACAAAGGACTACTGCTTCCGGCTTTGATGCTAAAGTATGAGTTTAATTCTTCAGAAAATCTGAATTTCAACTACAACCTGAGATCCAGTTTTTCTGATGCCTCCAGCTATGCAAACCGCCTGCGCCTCATAAGCTTCAACAGGCTCTTCCGCGGAAATGTGGAGCTGGAAAATGAGCTTTCCCACTCGCTCTCCCTACGCTATTACAAGTTCAACATGTACCGTGGACTTTTTGTAAACGGAAACCTGAACTACACCCGCAGGGTCAATTCGATAAGAAGCACGAATCTTATTGAAGGCATCGACCAGATCAGTAGCCTGATGTATACTGATATGCCTGAGAACTCTTACTTCGGAACTGCTTCTGTGGCAAAGCAGATACGGAAACTGAAGTTTACTTTAAGTGGGAACGTTAACCTGTCAGACTACTCCCGGATCATCAACAATGAAATCTTTGATTATAATTCCAGAAATTATAGCTATACCGTAAAAACAGAGACCCGCTTTAAGAAACTTCCGAATCTGGAGGTTGGATTCCGCCAAGATTTCAACAACTTCAAATCAGATAATTTCAGCAATCATTTCACGCAGATCAGCCCTTATGCGAACCTCGATTACGACTTCCTGAACGACTTCATTTTAAAGGCAGATTATTCCTATAACTACTATGAAAATGAGGGTAACAACCAGGCGAACACATTTCAAATAGGCAATGCCTCTTTGTTCTACAACAAAGAAGACAATCCATGGAGTTTTGAAATAGATGTAAAGAATGTTTTTGACGTACGCTACAGGAACTCCAATTCCTTTAGTGAGTTCCTCATTACAGATCAGCGGATCTATATTCAGCCGCGGACAATTTTGTTCAAGGTGGGCTATAAATATTAATGTTGACATGCTACAACGCCTTATAAGCAAAGAAAGAATATAATAAGGCTCTGAAAATTATTGGCAGTCAATGTCTTTTCTCCCGAAAGGTTCAGCGAAAATGAGCTGAAAGATGCTCATTTAACTGCCGAAAAGCTTCACTGTTGCTGGAAGTCCAGACATATCGTTGTGGAACACCATTTCTTAAATCGATTCCGACGAGTGGATTGATTCTAAACTTCGGAGCCTTTTTGATTAACTCCATACAAGCAGAGGTATTATTGGTATAATATCTGTCACTGCAACATTTTGTACTTCCCTGTCCTTTTCTATGGAAAAAGTGCTGTAGCGCGAAGAAAACCGGGTGTGACAATTTAAAAATATAATTTACTGCTGCCTGTGAGCGTGAAGTATAGGCGGCTCTCCATTAAATGGATTTTCCATTTTTCCCACACTCGTGCCGCCCATGGTAGCTGCTCTTATTACACTATGGTCCCCAAAGCGTTCCCGAATCCTGTCCATAGAGTTATACAGGCTTAGCATTTCTTCAGAATCATCGAAAAGATTGATCTGGTAATGCCCTCCAACGAGACCGGTGAATTTTACTCCGATCAACCTAATGAGAAGACGACGATTATAAAGTTGTTTAAACAATTCAATAATTTTAGGAATAATAAGGTGATCTGCACTTGTATAGGAAATTTTTGCCTGTTTGGTATATGTCTGAAAATCTGAATACCTGATCTTCACACTCACATTGGAAGTTAATTTGTTCCCGCGCCTCAACTGAAAGGCCAAACTCTCTGCCATTGCCACGAGAGTTGCCTGGAGCTTCACCATATCAATTGTATCATTATGAAAAGTACGTTCTGCTGAAATAGATTTTCTTTCGTGAAACGGAACAATAGGAGAATCGTCTATTCCGTTGGCTCTTTTCCAGATGGTCCTACCATTTTTTCCCAGGACACTCTCCAACATCTCCACCGGCATATCCTGAATCATTCGTATATCCCTGACCCCCAGATCCAGGAGTTTTTGAAAAGTTTTACTCCCTATCATCGGGATCTTTCGAACGGATAATGGAGCCAGGAAAGATTTCTCCCTACCCTCCTCTATCCACATTTGGTTATTAGGTTTTGCTTCCCCTGTGGCTATTTTTGAGACAATTTTATTCTGTGACATACCAAATGAGATTAGTAAACCACTTTCTTTTATGATGGCCTGTCTCAATTCAGTAGCAAATTTGTATGTGCCAAAGAACCGATCCATTCCACTGAGATCTGCATAGAACTCATCAATACTTGCTTTTTCAAATGAGGGAACCCTTCCTTTAATAATCTCGGTCACTATATGAGAGTGTTTGGTGTACGCCGGAATCTCCTTTTATAACTATTGCCTGTGGACAAAGTTGCCGGGCCATCTTCATTGCCATTCCGGAATTCACTCCAAACTTTCTTGTTTCATAGCTACAGGCTGCCACCACCCCACGATCCCCCAAACCACCTACGATGAGCGGCTTATTTTCTAATTCGGAGTTAAGCAGACGTTCTACAGACACAAAGAAGGTATCTAAATCCAAATGTATAATTGTCCTCTTGCTCATTGTTGGATATTTTCCTATTTAATGGAATTTTTCCAAAGGTAAAAATTAATGAAGTGAACAAATCAAAAGCAGCGTTAAATTTAAAGCTGCTAATGTTCCTTATTCTTTCTAAACGCTATTTTTCTTAAATTCACAATAAAGAAGAACATGTGTTATCGTACAAAGCTCAATGCGAAACTTCAGGATATTGAAAAAACCTTCGATGCCCGGTTTATAGATCCTCAGGACTATAGCCCCAGGGAAGAGATCAATGCGTTTGATTTTAGAAAAACACCCGTAATAATTGATGAAAACCAGGGGGAAATAGAAATGTTCCACTGGGGGTTAATTCCTTTCTGGGCCAAAGACCCTGATATCAGGAAGATGACCCTCAATGCAAAAATAGAAACGATTACAGAAAAGCCGGCATTTCGTGACGTCGTTAATAACCGCTGTCTTGTTATAGCGGATGGTTATTATGAGTGGCAATGGCAGGATCAGAAAGGGACCCAAAAACAGAAATATCTTATACAGTCCAGGAGCCAGTCAATATTCGCGTTTGCCGGAATTTATTCTTCCTGGAGAGATCCGAAATCGGATGAACTTTTCCTTACCTATTCGATCCTGACCACAACTGCAAACGAGCTTATGAGTAAAATACATAACCACAAAAAACGAATGCCGGTGCTACTGCAGGATCAGGATCACCAGAAATGGCTGAAGGGCAAAAAATTTACAGAATTTGCTTTTCCCTATGATGTTGAGTTAACCGCTGTTCCCTTAAGTACGTCCGGAGATCAGCAACAGTTGAATTTCTAGATATCCAGGTCCACCCAAAGTGCAGGATGTTCACTCGCGGCGTCATTTGAAGATCTCACCTGTGGATATACCGGCCATTGGGACTTCCGTTGCGGCCATACTCCCTTTCTGTTCAATCCTGCAGCTTTAATCCTTTTAAAAAGAGCAGGAGAAACCAGCATGTAATCTCTTTGTTTTAAGTTGATACCCTTTCCATATGCCCCAAGGCTATGATATCCTGCGTCTCTTCCCTGATCCACTACCACATTGAATTTAGAATGACGGCTGATTTCTTTAAGATCTGTTTCTCTAAGCAATGCAGACAGGGAGTAACAATAGGATACGGCATTTAACGTACCGCAGATGATAACATTCTGTTGATCTGAAAACAAAAGTTCTTTATAGATCAAAGCCACATATAATGACTGTCTTTCCCTCTTTTGATCCAGGATTTCTTTATTAGGACCTGCATCTGTAAAATGAGCAGATATTATTGTAATTTTTTCTCCTGAAGGAGCTAGTATTTCATACTCCAGCACATTCCTTTCAAACAGCAAGTGATGGTCGGCATCACGGGCTGTGTGGTGGCTTCTAACATTTCCAATGAAGAAGCCCGACCTGGCTAATAAGCCCAATTCCTGTCCCCGCTCTTCATTTCCCGGGATCAGCAGCTGATTTTTATACGGCCTGCAGTGGAACTGCGGAAGAATAGTTGTATTAAACTGCCGCAGCGCCTCATTTCCCTCTACCTCCTGAAGCACCAGGACATCCGGATTTAAAGCAGCTATTACCCTGGCCTTATTTTCAGTTTTTATGGAGGGAATAGGATGATTTTCAATTTCAATCCACCCATTCCATTTATTGCTAGGGCCGGCATGCATTTCCTTAGAAAAGCGTACGCCTCTTATAAAAAAATTCCCTCCTCTTCTTCTCATCACTGCATATCCCTCCCTAACAATATTTTCGAATCCCACGAGGAAAGAAAGTTCACGTAACCTGTCCTGGTCACAACGTGATTTAGAAGATTTATTCATAAGCTCATCCATCTCCTTAAGCCAATTGATAAAGTTCATGGATGGGGTAAGGTGCTTTAGGCTTTTATGCCGAAAAAACAGGTTTTGAATATTGTAGGCTGCTATTTTCATAATGTTATATTTACTGTCGTTTGTCTTTTGCATTTTTTGTAAAGCCAACAAGATTATATGCCTGGCGCATCCTGCTTCTCACTCTGCTGCCATATCTCTCCTCCAGTTCCTCTGCATTAAGATTAGTAGTAAGGTGCGTTTTCAGCTTATGGTTCAGGAACAGATCGTGACGTGATAAAAGCAGTTCACCCATGACATTACAATCTTTCCCAAAGAACCTTCCCTCCGGTTCTATTCCGAGGTCATCAAAACAGAAAATCCCTCCCTTGCCGTAATCATCAATGATTTTATACCCAACAAGGTTGAACCCAAAAACAATATTCCTGGTGGGGATCACTTCATAAGGTCTCTGATGTGGCACCAGGTGCTTTAGCAGGCGCATCATACTGGTCTTTCCACATCCTACAGGCCCGGAAAGAATGATTCCTTTCTGAAGATCTATTTTGTACTTCGTGCATTTTTCCTCGTCCCGAATAAAGTAATTTGCCAATTTGAACCACATTTTCCGGTCCTCTTCATAAATCCTGAAGTGTTTTCCAAAAAGTAATTTTCCCTTTGCCTCAAGATAGATGAGGATCTTTGAAAAATCGTAGATCATGGTTTTACCTGTAAAGGTTCCAAGGCTATATTCCACGCCGCCTTCCGTGATTTTAGAGGGGTTGATCATAATCTTTGACTTTTGAGGTTTTAAGATTGTCCTTTCTCTTTCCGGAGGTTTTGCTGAAAATCCCATACGAGTGTTTCATCCAACTTAGCGCCAGTGCCTGCCAGTTTCTGACTCCTTTTCCATCCCTGGTCTTCCAGTTATTATTCTGGTAGTAATCAAAAAACTTGGTTGCTTCACCCACAGGAAATCCATTTTCCTCAAAAAATCTACAAATGACCTGTCTGTCCTTTGGAATTTTGTGATCTTTTTCCTGTTTAGTACTGTTTATATTTGGTCCCACCGGTGGTTCTCTACTGGGACTGTACTGTTTCAGAAGACGTTCTTTATTGGGATTGCTCTGGGGAGGTGAAGGATTATTTTTGGGATAGTACTGTTCCGCAACCTGTTCCAGAATGGGATCGTAGTCGCTCATAACAGTTTCATCTGTGGTCTCAAAAACGGTCATCTGCACCTTACTCCCTTTATAGGGATTTCTTGAGGGTAAGTAATGCAGGTAAGACCACTCATGAAGGTTCACCATACAGCGATGATAGGTTGATTTAGAGCCGATCTTCGCTGCACGCATAAGGTCTCTTCGATTCACGGATATTTCCAACGCAAACCTGTTACAGTTCCACTCCTGGAATATTGCCAGATAGAGACTGATATGAGCCGGGTTTAGGCGGTCATCAAAATAAAATCTCTCGAAAGCCGCATTTAATAGTTTAATATAGTTCATGGCACCTCTCTATGAATGATGGATCTTTTTGTCAAGCATCAGCTTTTGTATCTCATCAGCATCAAAATAGATGATGCCTCCCAATTTTGTATAGGGAAGAGTACCATTAAATTTGAGATTCTGGAGGGTGCCCGGACTAATCTTCAGAAGTTTCAGCACCTCTGTAGATTTCAACCATTTCTTTGGATTGTGGTTCTTATGCTCAATGAGCATTTCTTTGATCTCCTCCAGCAGTTCACTTTTGAACGCCTTCAGATCTTCCGTGGTAATAATGGATGTTGGCATAATGATTTGTTTTAGTAGCATTTTAAGATGCTGGTTATTATTTCATTATGCTAAATTGGTTCACAACAAGGGGATTTATTCACAAGAGGCTTCGTAGTACGAAAAACTTTAACAACTCAAGAATTTGTTTTAATTTAATATACTTTAAGCATTCAAATTAAAGGTAGGCATTGCTACGGTAGAGATTTTTAGGCCTTCAGGTTTCTTTTCCCAGTAATTCGTAGTACGAAATCATGCCTCATCATCCCGGGACATTTTTTGTTCGAGGTGAAGCACCAGGTTTTGCAAGTATTTGGTTCGAACTCCCTTACGGGCTTTAATTTCAGAATAGGTTTTATAGGTATTATCCAGGCGAATATTAAAAAAATCTTCAAAAGAAGAGATAATAGTAGTTAGGTCAGCGGTTCCATGATTTAAATCCCCTGTAGCATAAAGAGCATAAATTAATTCCACCAATGCCGTTTTTGAGCCCGACCACAATACAATTTTGTGTTTTCTTTCTTTTATAAGGTCCTTACCTCCCGGTTTTAATTCCTGAATAGATTCCCTGACGTAATGGATAAAACGGTACATGGCCTGTACCTTGGACCATAACATGTCATGGGAAGTTGAAAATTCGGGGTACTGGTAATAATTGATCATTGGGGTGAATGGAAAATTCTTCCGATGATTTCGTGTAAACAGCTGGTGATCCATATACGAATGCCCCTGCTCCATATAGTGAACAAAGTCATTGTTCTTATGGAAAAACTTGTTGATCTTCCTCAATTCCTTCTCATAAAATCGAATTTGAAAGTTATCCCCGGCTTTAGGCTTTCTTAGTTCGCAGGACCTTAACTCGGTGAAGTAAATCAGGTAACTCATCGGGCAAGGTTTCACATTTTTAAAAAATTCTATTTCATCAGGAACGTTTTCAAAATCCTCCTTTTCTATAAGATCTTTTAAAATGGACAACGTATTGTTACACAAATCTATTCCTGCATCTGCTTTTTTGAGGGGATGGGGAATTTCCATGACCTGTGTGCTTAACTGCGTGTGAAAGCTATGTATAATTTCATCAAACATCTTATTATTACCTTGAACCATTAAATAATAGAAGGGTACAGTGACTTTCAAATTGTTCGTTTTAAAGGATAATCAGGGGTTCCTCAAGAGTGAATTTATAAAGGGAAAGCTTCAGGATTCATTCCTCATCATGCCCAGGCTCTCCATCTTATAGTTATCCTCCATTTGCACATAAGAAAATTTTCTTTTTATAGTAGCACCAAATTTTCGTTTTTCGAAGCTTGCGCTCAATCCAAAATCAACACGCTGAAAATTTAATGCTTTTGCCCTGAGCACGGTTTGATACAACAGCTGGCGATATACCTGGAATTCGGTGGCATACTCGTAATCCATTCCGATAAGGGAAGGCACATAAGTGAGATCTAAGTTTTTATAGCAGAACATCACCCCTACAGTGCATGGTTCAGGTTCATTGTGAAATGGAGTTTTAAGTCTTAATTCAATGAATTCCCAATTTGGGTGCTCTGCCATAGCAAGGAACAGTTGCTTCGGATATGTAAAAGTATTTATGGCGTAATTGTGCTGCTTTACATTCTGGTAGAGCTGATAATACTTTTCAATTTCAGCAGGACAAGGATTTTGAATGATGGAAATTTCAAATTTTTCCTCATAAGGTTTTACCTCTTTCCTAAAATGCTTCCTTGACCTGGAGCTTAGCCTTTGGAGGTACTCCTCCTCATTTCTCCAATCCAGTGGTTCCAGCACACAGGCTTCAGGCATTTCAGTTGGAATAAATCCCTCATCATTGAACGTCTTAGAGAGTGTAGTATCTTTTTCAAAATCCCGCAACACGATCATTTCTGACTTCTCCTCTACCGAAAGTTTTTCAATTTCTTTGAGTAGCAGTTTAACGGCAGCTTTCCACTCAGGATGGGAAGTATCGTAGTAAAGATGTTTTCCTTCCGTAAATAAAGAACCCATTGAAAGAACTCTGGAAGTCATATGGTAAGGATCCCCCGCTCTAATCCCTTCCAGCTTTTTTGAAACGGAAGCAGGAGCTGTCATATCATCTTTCCATAAAGAGCTGCTTAAGCAACAAGCCACAATTGGAGTTTCTTCCTCGTCTCTTATTATAAAATAGTAGAAATTCCATTGATGTTCCGGTTTTTCATTATTTTTAAATACCTTTTCAAGGAAAAGCTGACCTTCCCAATCACAGGTACTATTCCCCCCCAGCAACTTATTCCATTCTTCTTTAGGAACGTCGCCTATGGTTTCGCAATATTGGACCTTTAAGCTCCCGGACGTTTTTCCTTTGTTCCCGGCTGTAGAAAATTTCATGCGAAAAGCCTGCCCGATCCGCTCTATACTATATTCCGTTTCTTCCAGTGCTTTAGGAAAATGATACTCCATTGCCTCTGTAAGGGCTGCTATATCTTCAAGTTCATTGTGCCTGGAGATCGTTATTCTCACCCCTGTATTCTTTACCGGCACAGCAGGATACAGTCCCAGATTCACAAAGAAGCCGGCATTCATTAAGCGGTTTACAAAATTATATCCTGTGGCCGGAAGTCCTGTACCAATATAGAAAACAGGAGAATCGTTAACAGAAACGAGCGGTAAATTTGTACGGGAAAGTAACTGGTTGAAATACTGAATCTTTCCCCTAAGATCATTTTGCAGTACATAAATTTCTTCCGAAAGGTGAATTTCAGCCGATGCAACGGCAGCGGCCACCGAAGCCGGTTCCAGTTGTGCTGAAAAGGTCAGCGGCCCTCCAAAGTTTTTTATTTTTCTAAACAGGGTTCTGTTCGGACAGGCGACCACTGCCCCACTTGCTCCAAAGGTTTTACTTAAAGTACCCATCAGCAAAACATTTGGTGGAAGTTCACCCAGTACATCCATCACATAGCCTCCGCCGTTACGCCCTTTCCAGCTCATTCCATGAACATCATCAAAATACAAATGTAACTGTGGGTATTTATCACATAATTCCATCAACTCTTTCACAGGGGCAAAATCTCCATACATGGAATACACGCCATCTGCCATGTACCAAATTTTTTCTGCCTTTGTAGAGAATTCTTTGATTCTGGTCTCCAGCATTTCCAGGTTATTATGCCTGATGAGGGTCACAGGAATCCCCCTGGTCTTTAAGATTTGGGTAGCATTTTGAACACTCCAATGCACCTGATGGTCTAGTATGACAGCATCTTCGTCTCCCACTGCTGTGGGAATTACAGCCATGTGCCCGAGCGTACTATTTTTAGTAATAATTATTGGGTGATCGTAAATTGAGGTCATTTTCCCCTCCAGTGCTGAGTAAAGGGGATGCGAGATATAAGTTTTAGAAAGGGGAAACTGAGTGCCATATTTTATAATGGCATCAACGGCTGCTTGCTTAAGCCTGTCATCCTGTTCCAGCCCCAGGTAACCTGTTGTCCCAAAATGAAAGGAATCGTTTCCCTTAATTTTAATTTTCCTGCCATTTAGGTGTGTTCCTTCAGCATTTAAATGAATTACCCCTGCCTTTGTGGCGTTTGAAATAACCTCATCTACTGTATCTAAAAAATTGTTGTGTTTAATTTTTGCCATGGCCCTATTTTTTAAATTAATAATGTTTAAACTAAAAAATCTTTCCCACGAACTCTTAATTACAGAATTAGAAAATGTAGGAAATGGCCCTAAAAGTCAAATATTGACCCTTGAAGTAAAAATTCATCCCAAAATTTGATAATATTTAGCGGAAATTGCTCTTAAGAGTAAATTTTTTTTGTAGAATTATCAAGCTTAAATGCTTAAATTCCAATAAAGTAACGCAACTTTTATTATAATGAACCGTAATAATCGGAATAATTTGGCAGAAGTTTGGATTGACAAAGGTATCCTTTACTTTGTCTATGCACCTATTGAAACCCTCACCTTATCTACTGCCAAACAACTTTTGAAATTAAGGCTCTCTTTGCAGAATAATAAGAAGTATCCTATATTATGTGATCTTCGTCAGGTAATACATGCGGAAATAAATGCTATGGATTATTTGGCTAAGGAAGGATCTATTCAGGCAACGGCCGTAGCCTTATTGGTCAATTACCCCCATTCCAAATCTACTGCAGAATTTTACCTTACCACAAGTCTTCCCAACGTACCTACCGAAATTTTTGAAGATAAATTAAAAGCCCTGGATTTTCTTTCCAGGTATCCAAAGAGGAACTAGATATGTATTACAAGGATGATAAGCAGTTTGACCAGATCACCCATCTCATTACCGCCCTGGCTAATGGCCAATACGATTATAGAATTAGAGTGAGTAAAGTGGATAATCAATTGTCTACTATTAGTGTATTGTTGAATATGCTGGCGGGCCGCTTAAAAGAAGCTGCTCCAAGGCTCTTTCCTGAGACAAACCTCTCGTACCTCAACCATATAATCCTTGTTGTGGGGAAAGATCTTAAAATACAGGATTTTAATACCTGTGCTATTGAACTTTTCAAAATAGAGCATCTGGACCATCTAAATTACATCCTGGATAACCCATCAATGATTTTGGTGAAGGAAATGATAATGTCTAATGCTTTTGAGAGTTCCATTTCTCTAAATTTCCGCTCAAGAGAAGACCTATTCCTGACAATGAATAGCCGGTTGACAAGGTTTCACAACTATGATGCGGAAACTTTTATTCTTTCTGCAGTAAAGACAGTGTCCAAAAATGAATGGACACGGGAGGAATTGCTGAAGAATTCAAAATCTGCAAAATCCCGCTTTAATCTTACCAAAAACAAAAACTTGCTGGACAATTTGTACCATTATTTAATGGACAATTTAGACACACCTCTCCGTCCTATTCCGGACATTGCGCTGGAGCTCAATACCAACTCTACATTATTGAAGCGAGGTTTTAAATATCTACACGGTACTACCATTGCACAATTTCATCGCGAGAAAAGATTAGAAAAAGCAAAAGATCTTCTAAGAGACACAGAAACGCCACTGTTAGCTATTGCCGACCAATGTGGATTTAAAAGCATTTCCCACTTTTCAAGAGCATTTAAAAAACATTTTGGCATCAATCCCTCAAAAGTGAGATAATCCTTCCGCTTTCTAAAATACTGTTGGAAAAAGAGCAAATAATAATGCTGAAGTTTGATATTATAAAATCAGCATTATGGTTCCGGTTCAAGAGAAAAGAATATTACACTGGCTTACAGAAAGTATCACGTTTTTTTTCATCCTTTTATTCTTCTATGCAGGCCTCAGCAAAATAGTAGATGGAAATAAATTCTTTGATAATCTAAACAATTCACCGATCGTCGGGGGAAATATCGCAGGTATAGCAGAATGGATTGTTCCCTTAGCTGAGTTCACTGTTGGATTTCTTCTGTCCTTTTCGAGAACACGCTTAAAAGGAATGATTGCAGGTCTTGTCCTTCTTTTCATCTTCACAGGATATATCATTGGCATATTGTTTTTTAGCCCCTATATCCCCTGTTCGTGCGGAGGCGTAATCGCCCTACTATCATGGAAGCAGCACCTTCTCTTTAATGTAATGTGTATTGGATTAGGAGCATACAATTATTGGCTGCTAAAAAAAGAAAATAAGGAATATCCATATACCAGAAACCACCATTTATGCATGTCAAAAAAGGAATAGACAATCATAAATTTTTTGTTGCAACGAAAGCAGGGTAAGCCGAAAACCTGAGGAAAAGAGTAGGCATTTACTACTAAATACTTGTAATATGAGAATTAAAATTTTATTACCGGTTTTGGCAATGATTTTTGCCATTGGAATGTCCTTTACCACTGTTGATAGGACCCACGACCCCGAAAGTGATTACATTCTCCTCAACGATACCTTTCAACGCATAGGTATGGAGATAGACTGCGAATCGGGAAATCAAATCTGTAGAGTTCAGCTTCAACAAAATGGACCAATTTATGAGGTTTATGACGCCGCTGATCCGAACACTCTAAAAGTGGGTAGTGGTGAAGTGATTAAAGCCTGGGAATAACAGATTTCAAAAAGAAGCACACCAGGAAAAGTTCTGGTGTGCTTTTTCATTAAATATGCTGTAAGCCATTCCTAGAATTCCAAATTTACTTCTTCATTTTTCATTAGGAATCCATAAAAGTTTTCCTCTTGAAACAACTTATTTGCCATTGCTGTAATATCATCTTTGGTCAATGACTTTACAAAGGTTTCTGCAATTTGAGGTTCAATCCAGGGCTGCTTATAGCGATAATAATTAAGAAGTCTCTCATGTATGACTTCTGGTGTATTTAACCTCTTTGCACTGTAATAGAAGTTAATCCTTTCCGTTCCCTGCTGGAACTCTTTTTTCGAAATCTTACCGGATTTAATTTCAGCGACAATTCTTTTATACTCGTCTCTCAAATCCCTGCATTCCTCTTTCCGGCATTCAATATCAGATTGGATTTCATAGCGTTGCATTTGCCTGTCATAATTACCAGAAACACCAACAGTATATAACGAATAGTTTTTTTCAAATCGCAGCGCCCACACTTTTTGATTGGTAACTCCTCCTAAGGCCTCCATACTGATCTGATTCTTCCAAAATTCTTCAGTGGTAGCTTTTTTAAAAAACCTCACTCCATAATGCACGTTCTTTAGCTGGTAATTCTTAGGAGCAGGCAATTTTACCAACAAAGGTCCTTGGGGTAACTCTTGAGCTTTCGGTTTTACCTTTTTCGTGGGAAATTCAATTTTTGCAGATCCCGAAGGGAGATTACCTAGGTATTTTTGCACCAGAGAAATTATATTATTTTCATCAAATTGCCCAGTTATTACAAAAGTAAATTCTGAAGGATCACCAAAAAGCTTTTTATAAGATTTAAAAGCTATGTCAAATTTCGTTTCTCTGACTGCTTCAAACTTCTCAGTACCCTGAATGAATTTACTGCCAAAAAAACCTGACTCGATACTTTCTCTAAAAAAGGTTTTTACCGCATTTTTAAAATCTACATTTGAAAGTGTATACGATGGACTTTGGTAGGCCTTGTATTCTTTATACTTCCAGTTTTCAAATGCCAGGGAGTCTTTATTAGGCTTGGTAAAATAGAGATGTGCTAACTGAAGTAAAATTTCAAAATCTTTTAAATCGGCTTCACCCTTGATTCCTGTTTCATAATCGCCCACGTAAGGCAAAATACCTCCTGGCCCCAAACTTGTTTTATCCAGATACTTCTTGATTTGAAACTTCTGGAAGCCATTGACTCCGGACTCTCTAATGATTCCAGGTGCATTAAGTGCTGATAAATATTCCTGGTCTGAAAAACCTTTTGCTCCATTTAAGGAAAACCCATGTATTTTAATTCTAGATGAACCTCCTGCAGCAGCTTTAATATTCTTTAGCACTACCTTCACCCCATTTTCAAGTAAAATCTCTTTGGCTTCAGCAGGACCCATACCTGTTATAACATAAGGTTTTGTAGGAAGCTTTTTTTTGTCTTCCTCATTCATTAATGAAGATATTCCCTTGTAAAATTCATAAGGTTCTATTGAACCTGTAAAGCTTTTAGAAATCCAGGAGCGAATGTGACTTTCATCAAATGACAGGGCTTTATGATTAACTGGAGCAATTACACCTATATCCTCGGGCATCTTTCCCAAAAACTCCTCTAATATAGAGTTAAACTCAGCTAAAGTAAGGGCTTCTAACCAACGCTCCAACTCACCAGATTTATTTGCCGGTAAAGCTTCACCATAGATGAATAACCTCTGGATAGAATTGTTCCAATATTTATAACTTTCTAGACTTTTCCTGCTAACAGCCCGAAGTTGATCTCCTTTGAGGCGAGCCCATTCCTGTTCTGAAAGACCATATTCCACAAGTTGCCGAATTACGGTCATTACTTTTCCTATAGCCTCTTTCTCTTTACCATTTTCTAGACGCAGCTTTATTTCGAGTACTGGAGGCAATGCTCTAGAATCGTAGAGATAGGATGCCCCCACTCTGAAGAAAGGATCATCACCTATCACTGTACCCAGGCGTTCATGAATAACAGCAGCCAACATTTTTAATAATTTCTGCCGTTGTAGCCCCTCCTTTCTGTGAAGGTTCTTAGAGACTACTGAATCCCGAAAAAATAACTTATAAACGACAGCCTGGTCATGAAGAAGTTTAGTGGAATCCATTTCACGCTCTACAACCTGATATTGATTCGGCCTTTTAAAGTAGGCGGAACTGCAATCTTTTAGTTCTCTTGGGTTTCTTGGGGTAGGAAGTTCTCCGAAGATTCTTATTATTTCCCTTTCTACTTCCTCAACATTTTCAAAGTCCCCCACTATACTTACTGCCATCAAATCAGGACGATACCAGTCTCTATAATATCTACGTAAAGCCTTGGAATTAAAAGATTCGAGATGTTCAAAAAAATTAGAATCATCTAACCCACATGGAAAAATTTTTGCGTACAGGCGAGAATTAGCAGAATGCCTGTTGATGTCATCTCCATTCCTAATGATATGTTCCTGACGTAATTCTCCTCTCACCTGGTCAATATCCTCTTTAGTCAGTTTAAGCCCATGTATTATGTCCTTAAACCATAGAAGCCCCAGGTTCATTGCTTTTGGTTTATCATTCGGTACATCAAAAGAATATTCGGTTTCTCTTCTGCCACTGGTTGCCGTTAAATCATACATTCCAATACCGAATTCAGCCAACTGATGAGTGTTTCGTATTCCTGATGGAAAATTTTCTGTTGCTTTAAAAGCCAAATGCTCCACAGCATGGGCGAGGCTTAACTGATCATCATCTTCCAGACTTGCGCCCGCTTTACTTAATAACCTCATATGCAATTTTGAGGTGCATCCGGGCAAATGTTTTAAAAAATAGGTGAAGCCATTGGGCAGACGCCCCTGACGTATACTACTGTCGAGGATCAGACTATCTTTTAGAACGCTTTGTTGTGCTTCAGCTTTCTCCCCAAAAAAACTCAGCAAAATAAAAATGAAGAAAGTTGTTAAACCTTGAGCCATTTGCTGTTTTGTCAAATTAGTATCCATTGTTCTGAGTCAGATTTATATTCTTCATCCGTTCAGCTTCAGGTATAGGATATAGCACATCTGTAGATTGCCAAAAATTATCCATTGTACCTAGTACCTCATCGGCCCTTCCGGTTCGCTTAAGATCAAACCAGCGGTGTCCCCACTCTGCAAACAATTCTTTACTTTTTTCCTCCCAAATCATTCCAAGTAATTCCTGCTTACCTATTGAAGGATCGACCACAGTAATGCTTTGGAGTCCTGCCCTTTCCCTAATTATATCCAGGTCATTCACAGCACCTGCCAAATTATTCGTCATGGCCCTGGCCTCTGCTCGTATTAAATATTGCTCTGCAAGACGCAATATCATAGAGTATTCTGTAGGTTCCAATGAGCTGTTATTGATTTTATATTTATGAGAGTAGTAGCTTTCGGTTCCGGTGTGGTAGCCAATCCATTGTAGTTGCCTTTTATCTTCCTCTGTAAAAGAATTCACAAAACTATCTGTAAGCTTCAGGTGTGACAAAAAGGATAGAAACGGATGAACAATAAATTCAGCTCCTTCATTTGTATTGGTTAAAATACTCCCACGCGATATTGGAGAAAGTTGCCATATGGCTTCTCTGCTTCCGGCAAGGAAAACCTGGTCCAGATCATCCAGAAGTTCATAATCACTGTTTCCTTCAATTAATTCGCTGCTTAACATTTCTGCCTGCTCCCAATTTTGAAGATACAGTTGGACCCGTGCCATCAAAGCAACTGCTGTAAGACGGTGAACGCGGGTGCGCGATTCCTGAGCGTCATTATTTTTCAGGAGTCCAATTGCCAATTCAAGATCATCCTGAACTTGCAGGTGTATTTCCTCCTCTCCATTCCGCATAACAAGGGAGTTTTCCATGTAGTCTGTAGAGAGAACTAATGGGACTTCTCCATACAGGTTAACAAGATAGAAGTAGGTAAAAGCACGTACAAATCGTGCTTCTCCTTCCAATCGGTTTTGCAATTCTTGCGAAATTTCTGTTGAATTTGAAAGACCTTCCAGCAAAGAGTTCGTCAGGTAAATAATATTATAGGCACTCGACCAAAGGTTTAAATTTCTAAAATTATCAGGTAACACTTCATGTTGTTCGAACTGCAGGTAAGGAATATTTGTTTCTCGAATCGTTGAAACATTATCACCGGACAAACCTGCAAGCACAGTAACACTGGCAGGTCCTCCCCCGCTAAAAGACGCGTTAAATAACTGATTGTAGATTCCAGTCATTGCGCTTATAGCCGTTTGATCATTACTAAAGACCACTTCGCTGGCCATTTTGTGATTGGGTGGTTCAACCTCCACAAATTCTTCACAAGATATTAGGGAACAAATCAAGAGAATTGCTATGCTCCGTTGCACGTATACTAAAGTTTCCATATTTATTATTGATTTAAAATTTCAGTTCGGCACCACCTGCTATAGTTCTTAATCCGGCAAAAGAAATTCCCTCATTGGGCATCTCAGGATCAAGTCCCTCGTAGCTTGTATAAGTGTAAAGGTTTTGACCAGTGAGAAAAATTTTACCTTGTTCAAAACCAATGGAGTTCATAAATCCAGTTGGAATAGAATAATTCAAGGCCAGTGTCTTCAAACGCACATAAGAAGCGTCTACCACAGTAAAGGATGTATTGGACATTCGAGAGTAAGCAATTTCAGCTTGAGGAGATGCAGAAATTCGTTGGTACCTGCTGTTATCTTCAAGTGCTTCCAATACTTCCACCCGCTGATTGCTAAGGAAACCCGCTCCAAGCATTCCCAAGGTTCCCTCCTGCTTTGCAAATTCGAGAAGGAACTGCAAGGAGAAAGCTTTATAGCTTATATTATTACTTATCCCACCATAGAATTCTCTTCCCATATCCTGGATTACTACTCTATCTTCATAATCAAAGCTTCCATCTTCATTCACATCTGCTATACTATAATAACCTGTTTCAGGATCAATACCGTCATATTGATATAGTAGGGAAATATTCAAAGGATGCCCCACTCTATACATATTGGCGTAAGAGGATTGTTCAATGCCCGGATAGCTCACCAATTCAGTTTTGGGTAAAGTGAGGTTAAAAAAGCTTTCCCATTGGAAGTCTTTTGATTGCAGGTTAAAAGTGGAAATTTGCACTTCCCAGCCCGTATTTTCTACGGTCGCAGGCAAGTTGGCCTGAATGGAAGTAAACCCGGTAGTTGAAGGAAGAACATAGCCAACCAATTGGTTAGAAGAACGATTACGGTACCAGCTTATCGCAAGGTTAATGTTGTTCTTTAGGAAACCGAAATCCACCGCGGCTTCCAATTTTTTATTTACTTCCCACGAATAATCTTGATTGGCAAGTTGGGTTGGATACAAACCTCCGGGCCCAGGGGTGGCTTCGTACGCATCCAGGTACCCATAGTCGCCGATTTGATCATTCCCGGTGGTTCCATAGCTAGCTCTAATTTTTCCAAAGCTTAAAAAGGTATCTTTATTTCTTAAAAATGGTTCTTCCGAAAACACCCATGCTGCACCTATTGCTCCAAAATTTGCAAATTTTTTGCCCGGGCCAAACCTTGAGGAACCATCCCGTCTTCCCGTAAGGTTCAAGATATATTTCTCATCCCAATTAAGTCCCAGCCTTGAAAAAATGGCAGTATAGCGATAGGTTGTGTTTTCATTTGAAGCATTCAAAATACTTTCGGCTGCACCCAGATTTCCTATTAGGGATTCCGAAACAAACCCCTTCCCTTGGAGACTTAAACTCTTAAACTGACTCTCCTGAAAAGTACCACCTAAAATTGCACTAGTTTTTAACCTGCCAAAATTCCTTGAGTATAGCACCTGAGGTTCCGCAATCCAGGAATTCCTCTCTACCTCCAAACGTGAAAAACCATGTTCTGTAGTTTCCCAGTTGGAAGGATTGTAGGACCTTTTAGGTCTCTTCAAAATTTCTTCACTGGTAAAATTGGTATAACCAAAATTAGATTTAAAGGTGAGGCCCGGAAGAATTTCGTAGGAAATCCCCAGGTTGGAAATTAAGTCGTTGGTTTCTGTACTACTGGTATTGAAAAATCCCTCGAGAGGATTGTTTAAACCTGCTGCAGACCAGTCGTCCCAGTGGAGACTACCGTCCTCATTAAAGATCCTGGGGGCATTGGGAGGTAGTGTGAAAGCATAGTACATAAGGTCAACATTACCTACCAGGTTATTGTTATCCATCCCATAGTTGACAGATAAATTCATGGCTAACTTTTTGTTTTCCGAAATATGGTTTAGACTCAGGGCAGCAGTCACTTTTTGATAATCAAAATCTCCGGTGTAAACCGTCCCCTGCTCATGGTAACCTCCTCCCAGTCGAAACGAAGTATTTTCATCCCCTCCATAAGTTGCAAGATTCACATCAGTTATAGCAGAGCTCCCACCAAAAAAGAAATCCTGCCAATCGGTTTCCCTGGTTTGATCCCAAATGGTCAAATCATACGCATTGTTAGGGGTAGGTTCAACACCATCATTTATAAAAGCCTGGCGGCGGATTCTCAGGTACTCCTCGGTATTTAATAAATCCACGCGGTTAGGTACGGTCGCTGAACCCTTGTATATCCTGGCCTCCAGTCCAGTCTTTTCCCCCATCCCTTTCTTTGTAGCAATTAGGACCACCCCGTTGGCCCCGCGAGAACCGTAGATTGCCGTGGCATCTGCATCTTTTAGAACCTCAATACTCTCAATGCTCGAGAGATTTAATGAATTTAGAGGGTCTATACCCGGTCCCGGGCTTCCCAATAAGCTGTTGCTCTCTATAGGTGAAGAATTGATAGGCACCCCATCTATGATGTACAGAGGAAAATTCCCATCATCGCGTAAGCTGTTTCTTCCCCTTATTCGTATAGTAGCCGCCATACCGGGTTGACTCCCTGCGGGAATAATTTGGACTCCTGCCATTCTCCCTTGTAATGCCTGCAGCGGACTGACCACAGGCTGAAGCTCTATCTCCTCTGCTGTCACACGGGAAATATTTCCTGTACTTTCCCTCCTCGTGGTGTTGTAGTAACCGGCATTGATTTCTACTTCCCCCAAAAAGGAAACATCCTCTTCCATTTGGATGTTAATGTTCCTTTCCTGCTCCAGGACGGCTTCTACAGGTTTAAAGCCCAGGTAGGAAAAAATTAGTATGTCACCCGGTGTGGCACGTATAGAATATTCGCCATCTAAATTGGTTACTGTTCCTTTTGTTTCTCCTTTTATAAATACAGCAACCCCGGCTATTGGCTGTCCTTGCGGGCCTGTTACAATACCAACAATCTCTTGTTGTGAATTCTGGTTCTCTAAGGAGTTAGGAGCATTTCCTGCGCTGGCTTCAATCGTTATAATAAAGAGAAGCAGGATAAGACTTATAAGCACGATTAATTTGAACCGGCCGTAATTATTTTTCATAATTTTGCAGTAGTTAGATGAAACATAGTTTCGTTTGATGTAAGCCTTCCGGTGTCATTCGCCAAAAGTGACCGGAAGGCTATTTTTATATGTTTATTTTGTACTCGAAATTGAACAAAATAGGCTGTCCCTTACGGGTAATTATAAGAAGTTACTGTTTCATTGGCTCCACAATTTAGTTACACATTATTAAAAACTCCCCCATTGAGGGGAATGGGGGAATTTTTCCCACCCACCCGTCACCACTGCAACATAGGGTAAACAGTTATGGTGACCCGCCGGGACTAATGGCTAAACTAGATCCCGATAATAACCTTAACAATGGCTAATCCCGTCAAGGCAAAAAATGTTGTTTAAATGAGAACCTTCTTTTTTAAGAAACAAAGGCTTTGAAAAGGGTTGAGAAGAAGTAACGCCAGGAAACAAAAAGGCGTGGAAACTCAACTTAATGCCAATGGGGTACTGGTATACCGTGCAACAATAAGTGAGCCCACGCCCGGGTCGTGAGCACTTCACCTATCATCTCGTTGCAAAAATTACCAGTTTTCATTGGCGAGATTCAAAGCGAATGCTTCTAATATTTTACCGTAAGAAGTTTCGCAAATATATTAATATCAACCAAATATAAACTAAAAATTTCATTTGCGCACGATCATACGCAATTTTTTTTCAAAGTTCCTTTTCTTTTGTTCTATGGCTGAAATAAATCGGATAATCTGTGACTACATAACCAGAGAATGGATCCGGCCATGGCTTGACCAAAAGAAGTCCCAAAGAGCTTTTGCAGATAAGTGCAATGTAGAGGAAAGCATTATCAGAAAAATTAAAGGAAAAGAAGAATATCGTATACCTGTGGAAACCCTAGAAAAAATTTGTGAAGGACAAGAAATATCTCTTCACACCTTTTTTAAGAAATTAGGCAAATAATTATTTCTAACTAGAGCTATTAGTTCCATTCTGATGATAATTGACAGAGGCAAAATTAGTCTTGTTTACGATTTAATTATTCCTCACGTCATATTAAACCTCTACAAAACTTTTCCTGGCACAAAGAGCAAACCTACTGGTAACTTCCTCACGCATCCTAATATAATCTCCTTTTGTGAAAACAAAATCATATTGTTACTTTTAGGAGTAAGACTTCCATCCAAATCTTTGTACATATCTAAATTAAATTGATTTTACGGGAAACCGTAGCTGTGGTTTACTGTCATTTCATATTTTAGGAGCAGCAAAAAAGCATAAAAGATATCGAGTTTAATGATTAAGTAAAACTTTTAATTGCAATAATTTTTGCTGTAGAATTTACTACCAAAGACAAACTAATGTGCCTGTGTGTTTATTCAAAATATATTAAAAATAAACGTACTGGTACGTTTACCACTACGTTGGCTGTAATACCAAACCAAAATCCACGAGATAAAGAATGTACCTATCATACATTAAAGTAGAAAATTACAAAGGAGTTGATATTGTAGAAACTGAATTTGATCCTAATATCAATATAATAATTGGAGAAAATGGAAGTTGTAAATCCGCTCTTATTGATGCTATAAGATTACTTTACAATATTGGTGAACCGATTAGAGAAATATCAGTATCATCTGATGATTTTCACAGTAAAAGAGTAGAAACTGATGGTGTAATTGATATTGAAAAAGCTACACTGATTACAATAACATATATTTTCAAAGGACTTACTACCGCTCAAAAGGGAGCTTTTTATGAATATATGGTAATTAACCCAGTAGACAAGGAAGAAGATTATGCCAAAATAACTATTACTTACGAAGAAAAAGATGGAAAATATCCGCAATTCTCCTATAACACAGGAGATATTGATGGCCAAAAAGCAGATTACAAAACATTCGAATTATTTCAGCATTATTATCTAGGAGCATTAAGAGATAGTACTCGTGATTTATTGAATACTCGCGGTAATGTTTTAGGAAAAGTTATTAAAAGATTCGTTAATAGAAATGAAACAGAATCTGAGATTGAAAAAATAATGAAAGACGCAAATTCTCAGTTGCTTGAAAGAGATGAAGTTATAAAAACTAGAGATGGCGTAAATCTAAATCTAGAAGGGATTTTTAAGAAATTTCTAGATAATAAAATTGGTCTCAGAATAGAAGATTCTAGAACAGAATATATTGTCAATGCTATAAAGCCGTTTTTACCTCATAATAGAGAGTATTTAAACGAAGAAGGTTTTCATTTATGGCAAAACAGTTTGGGTCTAAATAATCTAATATATATAGCAATTGTATTAGGAGATGTAAAAGAACAAATTAAAGATGATGGAATTCCACATTATGCACTTCTGATTGAAGAACCTGAAGCTCATCTACATCCACAACTGCAATTAAGCTTATATAACTTTCTTACAAGTGCTAACGAATCAGATAATAGTCAATTATTTATTACAACTCATTCTCCTACTCTGACCTCAAAAGTTCCTTTAAAAAATCTGATCTTATTGGATAATAAAAAAGCTTACAAACTTGAGCATCAATTTCAAAATAGATTGTCTGAAAATATAATTCAAGACACTACGAAAAACGTTACATTAAGAGAAGTTGATTTTCAATCAAGCCAAAAAAAACTTGAACGGTACATTGACGTAACAAAATCTCAACTTTTTTATGCAAAATCTGTATTGTTTGTGGAAGGAATATCCGAAGAACTTTTACTTTCTTCGTTTGCAAGATTAAATGATTATGAACTTGAAGATTATAGAATTGAAGTTATAAATGTAAAAGGCACATCATTTTATCCTTTCCTATATTTATTCAACAATCAAGATGAAAATAAAAGAATAAACAAACCTATTACAGTACTTACGGATGATGACCGTTTTACATCTTCTAAAAACTCAAAATATAGTTTCGACGAATTATTAAAAACAAATTATTCTGTTCTAGATGAGTTAGATGAAAACATTCAAAATGGAAATTCCGTAACTAGAATTGCAAACTTAAATTCTATAACCAAAAATGCACAGAATATAAAAATATCACATTCTTTTAAAACTTTAGAATATGAATTAGCGATTCATAACATAAATGATAATCGTACAGAACTACTAAAAAATTTCCTATTTAATTATGTGAATCAACATTCATCTAATAAGGTTGATAAAATCATTGAATACACTAAAACATTCGAAAATGATATCATGTCAGAAATTGAAAAACGAAAAGTAGGGATTTTATTATGGAAAGCATTACCATCAAAAGCTGATTTGGCTCAAGATTTTTCAATACACATCCTTGAAAACTTAGAAAGTGCAAAAAATTCTTTCTCAATTCCTCCTTATATACAAGAAGGACTGAATCATTTAAGGCAAGGAATATGATTTATGACTTAAATGAAGAAAGAAGAGCTTATCTTCAAGCAAGAGGAAAAGTTATCTTGAATGCCTGTCCAGGTAGCGGCAAGACAACTACAATAGCTAAAAAAATAATAGAGTTAGAACAGTCAAAAGAAATTGGTTTCTATTCAGGAATAGCTTGTCTTTCATTTACAAACTCTGCGAAAGATGAAATCAACGAATCTTATTCAAAACTAAGTGGAAAAATTTTAAGGTTTCCTAATCACGTTTCCACTATTGACAGTTTTATAAATAAATTTATTACACTTCCATTTTATAATATTTTAAATAGAGATTTCAATAGACCTAAAATTCTTGACCACACAACCATATTAGATGACATGTGGAAGAATGAATATACAGGTAAAGATGGAAAATTAAAAGAAGGTTTAAAAAGACCCTTGAATAACCCTGCTTACAAAGCGAAAAACAATAGAAGTATTTTCTATTCATATCCACCAAGTTCAATAAGAATTGAACCTGATGGTTCTTTTACTGTCGATGGAAAAACACCTTCTAATGGAACCGTAGAAATTGATAAATTCAATAAGTATTGCCAATTAATTAAACAAACCCAATTTCAAAAAGGATTAATTTCGACAGGTGATTCAGCATTTATAGCTCTTCACATTTTAAGAACAAATCCGAAAATTTGTGAATGGTTAGCTTTAAGATTCCCTTTTATCATAATTGATGAAGCTCAAGATAACTCTTTAATTCAACACGCTATTTTTGAAGAATTGTTTAAACAAGGACTAAAAAATATAGAATTAATTGGTGACCCTTATCAAAGTCTTTATGAATGGAGAGATGCGAACCCAAATGAATTTTTGAAAAAATATAACGAAGACGATAGTTGGAAATCATTTGACTTAACAGACAATAGAAGGTCGCCTCAAAATATTATTGACGTTTTTTCTATTCTAAGAAAAGCAGATGATTCAAAAATAAATTGTGTAGAAAATCCTCCGCTTGACAATTCAATAGTTGTTTATAAATATTCTGAGAATAACCTCCAATCAATAATTAAACATTATGAACAACTTTGCTATAATAACAATTTCGAAAAAAACAATATTGTAGTTAGAGGAAATTCATTGAAGAATCAATTATTAGGAAAAACCACTGAAGAAAGACCTTGGGGAATTGAGCTGGCAAAGGAAATTATTACAGCGAAAAATCGTTTTCTTGGCAATGACATTAAGAATTCTATAAATGAAATAAGAAGTATTTCAATAAAATTGTTAAATCGAGAAAGTGACTATCATCAGCTTAAAGAGATCGAAAGGGATGTAAAAGAAAATCATAATTTTAATTCACTTTTATTCCAAATTCTAAACGAGTTACCAAGCTTTGAATTGTCGGTTGCAGATTGGACAAATCAAACTCAAGTTTTTATTAAAGAAAAATTGAATTTAGACTATAATGTTGATTTTAAACTACGAAAGAGGAAATCAAAATTTTTTAATAAAGAGAAAACATTATATGAATCAGTAAACATTCATTTCCAAAAATCCTATTCAGAATCCAACATTCCAATTACTACTATTCACCAAGTCAAAGGCAAAACTTTAGATTCAGTATTAATATTTTTTAACGATAGAAAGCACGCAAACAATATTCTTTTTGAAGATATCTCAAATGTTGACAACACATTCCCTGATGAAAAGAAAAGGCTAATCTATGTTGCGATGTCCAGACCTAAAAAAGTTTTAGCGATGGCATTTCCTGATACAGTAAAAGATGAAAATCTAATCGATAAATTTGGAGATAATATTAAAATTGTAACTGAAGAAGAGTTTAATATATAAGGTGCTACAGCTAACAACGGTTAATCGCCAATAAGCGGCACCGTAAGTAAGGAAATAATTAACTTGACCAACAAACCAATATTAAGCCGACAAATCCGCGTCCCCTACTCCGCCTACTGGCGATAACCGAGACCGTTGTGTGGCATTTGAATAAAACTTATGAAAATAAAATTACCAAATAAAAAAGGAAACCCAAACAGTAATCCAGAAATTGAATTTGAACAAATTGTGGTTATAGGGGCAAATGGCTCTGGAAAAACACGATTTGGAGCTCGTATTGAAGAAAATAATCTTAAAAATGTACATCGAATATCGGCACAAAAATCACTAACTTTTCCGAAAGAAGTAAGCCCAAAATCCCGATTTAAGGCAGAAAAAGAATTTTTTTTAGGAGGTTATATTGATTCTTGGAACGAATCTCAAAACTTAAATCAGAAAAAGAGCAGTCGATGGGGAGGCAATTTTAATACATCATTATTAAATGATTTTGAAAAATTACTTGTCTTATTGCACACCGAAGAATACGAAGATGCTTTAAGCTATAAAGAAGGTAGAATAGAGAAACCCATCACGAAATTAGATATTGTTCAAAGAATTTGGGAAGAAACTCTTCCTCATAGAAGATTGCTGAAAAAAGCAGGAATTATTGAAACTTATCCAATCGGACAGACTTCTAATAATTATAACGCCACGGAAATGAGCGATGGTGAAAGAGTAATTTTTTACTTAATTGGTGAGGTTGCTTGTGCTCCTTCAAATTCAATAATAATTATTGATGAACCCGAAATGCATATTCATAAATCACTAGTTAAAAAGCTATTTGACTTAATAGAAAATGAGCGACAAGATTGTTCCTTCATATATTTAACTCACGACATAGATTTTGCTTTTACAAGACAAAATGCAACTAAAATTTGGGCAAAATCTTACGAAGGAAATTCAATTTGGGATTATGAATTATTACTAGAAGACATGCCTATTCCTGAACAATTATACTTAGATGTTTTAGGCAGTAGAAAGCCAGTAATTTTTATTGAAGGAGACCATAGTAGTATTGATTATCAGTTGTACGAACAAGTATTTTCAGAAAACACTTTAAAACCTTTAGGGAGCTGCGACAAAGTAATTCAAACAGTTAAAGCATTCAATGAACAAAATAGCTTTCATCATATAGAATCTAGTGGAATCATTGACCGAGACAGACGACAAAATAGCGATATTATTAGATTGAACTCGAAAAAGATTTGGGTGCTTAATGTCGCGGAGGCTGAAAATCTATTATTAGAGGAAGGAATTGTCAAAGCAATCGCCTTACATATGGGTACAGATCCAACGGAAGTCTTTAATCAAGTAAAACAAAACATATTAGACTTCTTTTCATCACAACTAGAAAATCAGATATTAATTCATTTTCAAGAACATTTGAGACGGGAAATGATTAACGCATCAAGTTTTAACAATAAAGACATTGTTTCTGTAATAACCGAAGTCGATACGACTTACTCAAACATTAACAAGCAAGACATTTTCAATACCATAAAAACAGAATTTGAGGAAATCTTGAATAATTCAGATTATAATGGAGTTTTACGAGTATTTAATCTTAAGAATGCTTTAATTCCAGAATCGAAGGTTTGCTCATTAACAAGTTTGAACAATAAAGAGTCATATTTAAAATTGGTTATTACTCTACTAAAGAAACGTAATTCAGTAAGTAATAGTATAGCTGATAGCATCAGAAATAAAATAATAAAGAATGCCTCATAACAATGGCTATAAGTAATTGTTTGTTCTCGCTTACCTCTGCAAATATTTGCGAATTTTCAGCTAGGTGTACTTGCAAGGTTAGGTGCTAACAACGCACTACTTTTAGTGAGACGTTGTGATGCTTAAGATCAAAAGCTAAAAAAAATTTTATGAAAAATAATTTTAGAGTAATTCACGATGCAGTTGAATTTCACGATCCTGAAACACAATTAAATAATACAAGTTTTGGAATTATTAAAGACTATTGTTATGTTAGAAATATTCTAGAAAAAGTCGTAATCGAACAAGTTATAGATATTTCCGAATATGAAAAAGAGCAAAAATCTGAATTCAGGAAAAGGATTTTTATTCATCCAAACATCCCAAGTATTTTCGAACTTGTAATTTTCAACCAGGACAAAGAAAAATCACGTCAATGTGATAAATCCTGATATTAATATTAAACTTTTAACCAAAAATTAAATTAATGGAACTAGCTATTAGATATGAAATGATAATTAGACATGCACATGATGTCAATAGATTGGGAATACCGGCTGCTCATGCAGACACATTTAGAGGTCTTGAAAGAAATTACATCCGATATAAAGAAAACAATGATTCGGCCGAAAATGATGAGTTATTATTTCAATATGCCTTTGATTGCGGAGAAGTCTCTACAAATTTGAATAATGCACTTTGGAAATTTGAGAAAAGATTTGAAAATAAGTTATCCGATCAAGATAAAACTGAAATGGATGAAATAGAAACACAACTAATCAATGCAGATATGGACTCTATTGATAATGCAATTGAAAAAATAGAAACACTATTCAAAAGACATGGTTTGGTGGCATAAAGCACCACAACAACGGTTCATCACGATTAAAGGTATGTAAGAAAATATTCAATTTAGAACCAAAAAAGAATTGATTAAGCCGACAAAGTACAACTAAAACTCTGCACCACTTGTCTTTGTATAAGACTGTCAGCCAAGCGAAAAAAAAATTCCATCTGATTTAAAAATTTACCTTTGTAGAAAAAGTAATGGCTGATAAAGCATTTATAACATCCGAGATTTTAAAATGGGCTAGAGAGTCAGCTAGAATTTCTTTGGAAGATGCTGCCAAAAAGGTTTCGGTTTCGCCTGAAAGGTATTTGACTTGGGAAGATGGAAATGATTATCCAACAATCCGTCAAGCACAAACCCTAGCGAAAAGTTTTAGAAGGCCCTTTTCACTTTTCTTTTTACCGGAAATTCCAATAGATTTTCAACCTCTTCAAGATTATAGAAGAGACGATTCTCAAAAATTGGATACAGCTTCCTTATTTATTATTCGAGATGTTCAAGAAAAACAACATTGGATAAGTGAATTTTTCCAGGACATTGGAGAGGACAAACTTTCATTTGTCGGTAAATATTCTATAAATGACAACCCAGAAACTGTTGCAAAAGATATACTAGAAACTCTCAAGATTAATCCGAATAATTATCAAAACACACCTATTCATGAATGGATTGATAAAGCTGAAGCAGCAGGAATATTTATTTCTCGTGCAAGCTATTTACATTCGAGGTTAGTTTTAGATAGAGATTTAATACAAGGATTTGCCATTGCCGACAGTTATGCGCCTTTTGTATTTATCAATTCAAAAAATTGGAATGCACCACAACTCTTCACATTAGTTCATGAATTAGCACATATCTGGATAGCTAAGTCTGGAATATCAAATGAAATAGATATTGACTTCAGCGAAAAACCTAAATCCAAACTTCATCCAATAGAATTATTCTGTAACCAAGTTGCTGCAAGTGCATTAATGCCAATAGAAATAATTACTCAATTTGGAACTGATACATTTGATTCAAACAATTTGATTTTCAAGCAAGCAAAAGAACTTGGAGTAAGTTCTTTTGCTTTATTAGTAAGGGCTTTGAATTTAAATTTAATTAATCAATCTAAATACCACGTTCTAAAACAAGAGGCTCAAAAAGAATTTGAGGTTTTTCTAGAGAAAGAAAGAATTAAAAAAGAAAAAAGAAAAGAAAGAAAAGGTGGCCCTGACGCTTACCTTCTCAGATTGAATAAAAATAGTAAACTATTTACAAGAATTGTAATGGATTCTTTTAATAATGGCTCGTTGTCCCCTTCAATTGCAAGTAATCTTCTTAACACGCAGATAAATAAATTCCAAAAATTCGAAAAACTGCTTACCTAATGTTTGAAGATGAAAAATCTATTTACTGTATTGATGCTAATATTCTTATTCAAGCTTGGCAAAAATATTACTCACCTGAAATTTGTCCATCATATTGGGAGGTCTTAAATGATTTTGGCAAAAGAGGTGTAATTTTTATACCCGAATTGGTTTATGAAGAAATCGAAAAAGGAGAAGATAACCTCTTCGAATGGCTAAAAAACAGTGACATTCCAATTAAGAAAATTGATGGCGCAGTAACCAATTGTCTTAAAAAAATATATGCATCTAATCCAATCCACAAATATTTAGTGTCAAGCAACGGAATTCACTCAAAAGCTGACCCTTGGGTAATTGCTCACGCAATGAAAGAAGATGCAATTGTGGTGACAAAAGAAACAAAAGACTTTTTCAAAAAACAAACCAAAATCAAAATTCCTCACGTTTGTGATAATATGGATGTTAGATGGATCGATGATTTTGAATTTATAAAGTGTTTAAACATAAAATTCACTTGTAAAACGGAGTAAAGCCAGTGGCCAACAATTCTAGAACATTACTTAGACCTGTTTAAATCAAATCAAATCACCTTCTAGACTTCCAGCGCTTCATACGGACGATTAAGCTCGCCCGCACTATTTTTATAAGGGCGTTAGCGATAACTTACAGACATTAATTTTTTTCAGAAAATTTAAAAAACTATATGACCGATAAAGAATATTTGGACAAGCAATCCACAGTTGCTATTTATGCGGAAATATTAGGTGGAATATATAGATATACTCCACTTAAAGAAAGATATGACGAAAAAAAACACAAAATTGAACTAGCTAGAAATTTAAAATTTAATAAAATTTCTGATCCCGACCTTTTTAAAGCGTGTATCGATTTAATTGAGGATTCCCAATTTGCAATTGACGAATTTAATTTAAATGGTTTAATAACAAACCACGACACATTTGGAGAAAGATATCTGAGATTGTATGGAATTCTGAATGCAGTATATTTACAGCTTGGAGCTATATTAGATTTAATTCGCCTTTTCAACGTATCTGATCAAAAACAAATAAAAAACCGTCTCAATTCATTAAAAATAATTGAAGTAAGAAATAAAATAGCATCACACACAACCAACTATAAAATTCCAAATACTAAAAATGAGAAGGATTTCTTTAAGCTAGCACAATCTACTATTGATCAATGGGGAAATTCATTATTAATTGTGAGCAAAGATGACTCAGAGTACATCGACCTAAAACAAAAGTTAAATGAGTTTACCAAAGAGATAATGAATGTGTTAAAACTAATTGTGAACAACGATTTGTATAATAGACAATTCAAGCAAGAACATTTTGAATGGATGCAATACAGAAATAATTACATAAAAAATTATCGCTAACCAATCTGTCTCAAATAGAAAATACGGGTTTGCTTGCAACGCCTGGTCGTCCTGCGCCCAATCAAGCTCGCCGGCTCGCACTTTTTTATCTGGAAGACGTTGCGCTTAATATTTTTCAATGAACAGATTAATAATTTTAGGAAACGGATTTGATTTAGCTCATGATTTGAAAACAAGTTTTAATTCTTTTATTTCTGACTATTTCTGTCAAGCATTAAATAAATTCTATAGAGAAAATCAGTATATAGATCCACTTGTAGAAATCAGGATGAAATATTCCGGATATAGAACAAATTCTGAAGAAACCTCAACACTTGAAGATGTCTATGTTAGATTGGAAAGATTAAAAAGTAATAGAGATTATTACGTTGTAAATTTTAAATCACAACTTTTACAATCAATTTATAACAAATCCTCCAAATTAAGGTGGGTAGATATTGAAGTAGAATTTTTTGATAATCTTTTGAAGATTAAAAACAACAACAATATAAAATACATAGACAAGCTAAATGATGAGCTAGAGTTTTTAAAGAATAAATTAGTGGAATACCTAACGGTACAAGAAAATGGATTTTCTAATACATTTGACAAAATGGAGATGATAGACTGCTTTTGCGAGCCAATAAGACCTCATGAAATCGTCTTGAAAAAATTAGCAGAAAAGAAATTACCGGAACAGCTTTATTTCTTGAATTTTAACTACACAAGCACTTTTGAAGATTATCTCAAACTGTGTAATTCAAAAATTCCAACCGATTTCAATTACATACATGGTAGTTTAGGAAGTACACATGGTAAGCCTATATTTGGTTTTGGCGACGAATTCGATAAAAGATATATTGAATTTGAAGATGAACACAATAACTCGCTTTTCAAACACATCAAATCTTTTGAATACCTAAAAACCAAGAATTATTATTTATTAACCAGATTCATTGAAAGTAACGACTTTCAAATCCATATATATGGTCATTCTTGCGGTATTTCTGACAGAACTATGTTGAATCAGATTTTTGAACACGAGAATTGTAAATCGATAAAAATCTTTTACCATAAAATTGACGATGAGAAGGATGATTACACAGAGAAAATTTATGAAATCTCGAGACATTTTAAAGATAAAGGATTAATGAGACGAAAAATAATTCCCCAAGATCTTTCCAAAGCAATGCCTCAACCCAAGAAAATCAGACAAAATGTACTAAGCACAACAGCTAAAAACAACGCTTAAACCAGTATCAAATCCAAAGTCCGTGCTCGCTTGCAGCGCTTGATTGTACTGCGGACAATGAAGCTGGCCAGTTCACACTGTCTTTAAATGAGATGTTGTGCATAATACCTAGTAACCTATGAGAAAAATTTCAGATAAGTGGTATTTAAGTATGTTCATCATACCAATTATTCTCACTTATTTGACTAATTATATAGAACTTCCAATCATCTTTGAAAATTGGGAATACTCAATTATAGCTTCAATGACCATTATGATTGGAATATTATTTTACGAAATAAATATCTTATCCACCAGATTAAAAGAAGCAAATAAAAAACCAAAAAAAGCGGATAAGAAGATTATACGTGAATTATTGGAAACTTTGAATATTGATAAATTTCACGAAAATATTGTCGGACAAGATGCTTGGAATGGATATTATCGAGATGACATACATCGAATATTAGAATTTCAACATAAAGCAAAATTAATTGGATATAAAACTTCCAATGAAAAAGTGAATAATCTTATCAATCAATTTTTAGAGAAACTTGAGGATTTCACTGAATATAGCTCAATGAGGGTTTCCGGGCGAGGGGATTGGTTAGTGCCTTTTAAGGATAATCCTGATATTCATCCTCGGGAAAAAATTAAAAAAGAAACTGACAAAATGAATGAATTATCGAATGAGTGTTTTACTGAACTTGAAAATCTAATGGAATATTTAAGAAACAAAGAATATATTTAAAGCACTATGCACAACAGACATATAACAACTACACTTAAATTCAGTTTTACAAATGGTTTTCCTCTCAAATTATTGGCCACAGAAGACCGTTGGTTTAACCATTTGCTGTATTCAGTGTTCACCCATAGACAGTTTATTTGTTAAAAAATAAAAAAGGCTGTCTTTTCAGACAACCTCTTTAAATGGATTCAAGCGTAATTTTTTAAAGAGAAACTGATAATAACTCTTCTCCTAATTCGTGAACAGCTTTTTCAATTTGTTTAGCTCGTTGTTCAGAAGCATTTGCTTTCCCAGTAGCATACTGTCTCATTAGAGACTCATTTATATGAGCCTTTTTTGCTATAGAAGAAATTTTTAATTGTGGTAATAATTTAAAAAAAGAAGGAATATCAAGAACATACTCAAAACCTTTCATGTTCTTTACATCATCCACCCAATCTTCACCAGCTTCTTCTGCTACTTCTAAGTAATCATCAAAAGCTTTTTTCAATTCGTTTTTCAATTCTTCCAAAGAATTTCCATAAGCAGATACTAAACCAGGAATGTTTTGAGTGGTACCCCAATAGGTTCCATCCTCTGCTTTTTCGACGTAAACTTTTACAGTCCTTTTTGCCATTTTTAAAATATTTGTCCAACGGTCTTGGTTAACGTAAGTTGAAGTAGGGATTTCAACTTATCAGACCAGAGCTATTGTAATTAAATTACCTGTTGTTACTGATAACCTTGATTACAATAGTATAAATTTTCAATACTTTTTATTCGTATTTAATTTTAAAAAAAGTTAAAAGTATTAAAACCACTTTTTTCAAAATTCTCAATCATCGCTCATTTGATTAAGAAAAGGTGGGGTTTATTTCAACCCCGCCTGTTTTAAAATTGAATTTACCGTTCCTTTTGGTACATCTTTTTTAGGATGCGGTAAAGTGACAATTCCTTCTTTTACAGAATGCTTAAAATGATGGTGACTTCCTTTAATCCGAATGATGTACCATCCATCTTTTTCAAGCTTCTTTTTTATAGAGCCTGAATCCATCTCACAAAAATATAACTATTTTGTTATATAACAAAATAGTTATGTAAAATGGAAAAACTTTTTTGTGAAATATGGACAGTTTAGCCTCATATTAAAAAGCAATATCCTTTTTCAATTTAATCTAGAAGCAAAATTGACTCATAACTCCGAAAATATGTTAAGATAATCGCAATCCTGAAGTTTCACCCTTACCTGGAAAACAGCATGTTTACGGAAAACCATAAGGAAATAAATTACCCCCACTCTATCTTCGTATCTCTATTATTATTTAAGCAATACTGAATAATTCCTTAAAGTTTTACCATACCAATTCATAGATATGAAAACAGTCACAGCAATTAAACCGGGACCAAAACCCAAAAAAGATGATGGCACACCAGATAGAAGGAGACGTGTTACACCTGAAAGTAAACCTAAACATCCTAAGCTAAGGCCTCATAAGCATAAGCCAGGAGATTAATTCTTCATGATGAATTATACCAGTCTCCCTTTTGTTTAGAGCTAACCTAGGATAGTGTTGGGATTGGTAAAAGGTTATGAGTGTAGGGCGATTAACCGGCTACCATCCCGACGCTTTTTATATGAAAAAGAAATGCTTGCTTTTATAGAAAATATAATTTCTACCTGTTTTAAATACCGGCGCAGGAAATATCTTTGAGAAGAAGACAATGACCTTCGACACCAAAAAAGATCAAGCTTACATACTGAGACTGAGGTTTCACATCTCGAAAAGCCCCACCATTCTAGAGTCAGTCGAAAAATACTTAAATCCCTGAAAAAATTCCTAAAAATTAAATAACTTGCACAAGAAGAGTTTCATTGGGAGCAAATGTCTTCTTCTCCCCCTACAAGTTGAACTTTGCTCCTGAATCTCTACTCATCCTAAAAGATTTCTTTCTTAAGTATTTACAGCGTTTTTTTTCAAAAAAATAAATGTGAACTCAGATTGTAACAAGAAGGTCACAGAAGAAAAAGACGAATTTCTAGCTTACTTGAAAATTGTTTTTAAAAAAAGCACATGCCGGTTTTCTTCACTAATTATGGGAAACCGTATTTTTGGCTGTAAGAAAAACATTAAATTCCCTGCTGAGGTGTCTGTAGGTTTTGAGTTCTCAAATTACTTTCCGACAATCCTTTTTATTTTAAATTTTTTAATTCTCAATAATGTTAACAGAGATTGACCAGAAGCTTACAACCATAAACAAAGAATTAACCCAAGCGGCGGCTACACTTAAATTTGATCCAATTTGTGAATTTAATATGACAACTGCTAGCAATATTCCATGGGACAAATTGCAGCACAAAGGAATTTATCTAATTGAAATTAATAACTCAACCAAACATCAAACTATTGGAGACTGGGTAGAAGCATTTCAGGCAGAATGGGAATTAGAGGAATATAAAAGAAGGTTTGTACCAAATCTCAAGAAAAAGCGAATCAAGATGCATTCAGAATTAAAGGAGTGGATGCCTATTTATCTGGGCAAATCCAGAAATATCAAGAAACGAGTTTATGAACATATTTTCATAGATCTGCACAGGAATACATTTGCGTTAAAGCTAAATAGTCGAGAAAATATGCAAAACAAAAGTTTCAGGTTGAATATTCTTAAGATAGATACAGAGAATTATGATTGGGTAGTACCCAAGCTGGAAAAATACTTTAGAGATAAAATTAATCCAATTATAGGGAAGCAATAAACTTTAATTAAAAATCAACGAGACCTCAAACGTATGAAAACAACTTACATTCTTATTTTATTCCTGGCTTTTATTATTAGCTCTTGTGGAAAAAGCAAAGCAGAAGTAGAACAGGAAAAAGCACAGTTAGTCCATATACAGAAACAAGCTGCAGCTCAAAAGGAAAAGGAAAGAATTCACCAGGAAAAAATTGAAGTTGGGGATTCTAAAAAGAAAATTTTTCTGACAAATGAGCTTGATCGGGTAAAAGAGATCCTAGAGCAAGAAGAAAATAATCTCGCAGAAATTGAAGAATTCCAAATAGGCAGATCCAGTTCCACAAAAGAAAGACAGCTTTTTGAACAGCAGAAAAAAATTAGAACTGTAGAAAATTACATTGCAAATATTGAAGAAGAAATTTCCCTTGTCCATTTACATCAAACATTCGATTTTCAAGACTCTCCAGAAGGTCTGTTAGAATATATTTTTAAAGCAGCAGAAAATAGGGAGTTTGACAAACTTAGGCACCTAGTCGACCCATACTTCGAGAATGATGCTGATGCAGGGGGTATTGGCTGGATGCAAATGCAGCCGGCGGAAATGCAGGACATATTTGTAGACCACTTTAAAATCGGCAGAATAATGGGTAAACCGGAAATGGAAAATAGTATTGCTAGTGTTGAAATAGCAATAGGTTCAAGCTCAACCAGACTAGAGAAAATTTCACTTGTAAAAAGATTGGATAAATGGTACTTATTGAGTCTCTAAGTTTTTTAGATCGATTTAAAAGTAGAAAAGAATATCATATTGCTAAACGCTCATAATCATACCTTTAACAATCTCAAAGTCGTGTAGTCGAGACTCTGATTACTTTTATAATTTCATTGGTTCACTAAGGATAGTAGTTAATCAAATTGTCTTCAATAAATCAGTCCATTACGGAATGTCGTAAGTTAGAAGTAGCAATCTTCCATAATTTTAGCCTATAACTTAAAAATTTAAAATTATGGCAGTTAAACACACGCCCTCAGGTGAAGTTCATGTTGGGAACAAAGGAGGAAGAACTGGTTGTGGGATTAATACACAACAACAAGCCGGACATTGGATAAATACTAATGAGAGAATAACCTGTTCCAGAAACGGCTGCAAATAAGATTGCCTGTAGCCTTCCTTGCCGAAATTTCTAGAATTACATATT